>Ga0334898_1000121_pt1 | contig 149147 bp, 124 predicted proteins | sample GraSluR3_MG_10_FD_207228 | JGI IMG/M metagenome (GOLD analysis project Ga0334898, IMG submission 207228) | Sludge microbial communities from methane-producing bioreactor in Wageningen University, Netherlands - Granular Sludge_3_08-R3 | ecosystem: Engineered > Bioreactor > Anaerobic >...
AGAACATGAGGAACTTCATGAATATGATCTACTTCGTCTGTGGAGAATTGTCTCTTCCACTACAGCCAATCATGTAGCTCTACCCACTACAAACAGCGAATAACCGAAAAAAGGCCCCCTGTCGCTTGCCATCAAGAGAGATACCAAAGAGAATCTTTCTCTTACATACTCATTTCGATTTACCAGTGGCCCAGATACTGAATCTCTTCTTCCAAGGTGATATGCAATTCCTTCTGCACGGTGGTCTTGATGTACTCGATTAAAGCACGTACGTCTGCGCTGGTAGCCTTCCCCTCCTTGTTGATAATGATATTGGCATGCGTTGGGGAGATGCTTGCACCTCCAATGGTATGTCCTTTGAGGGCACATGCATCAATGAGTGCAGCGGCTTTTTTTCCCGCAGGGTTTTTGAATATTGAACCAAGACTTGGATAGTCATACAGTCCTTTTTGTTTGCGATGTTTCTTGATTGTATCCTTGCGTTTTCTTATCTCACTGGTTTGTGTGGTGGGCTTCAAACGGAATCCAGCCTCATAGATAATCAAGTCATCTCTGCCTGTGAAAGGGGATTGCCGGTAGGAAAACTCATCATGATGGATCTGCATCCTATGGAGTTTCCCATCCAGTGTCATATAGTCGACATAGTAGAGCAGGTCTCCAATTTGTACACCGTTTGCGCCGCTGTTACCATAAATGGCCCCACCCACGGAGCCTGGAATACCCCCTAACATTTCCAGTCCTTCCAATCCATCTTCTATTGCCTGGGAGATGGCGTGTTCCAAAGGGCATCCGGATCGGACACAAAACATCTCACCCATTACGTGCCTGCTGGCAAGGTGGTTGGTGAGAATAACGAGGCCTTCAACACCGTTGTCACTGATCAAGGTATTGGTTGCCCCTCCTAGAATTGAAAGCGGTAAATCGTTATTTCTTGCATAGGTAATTAAGAACCTGAGTTCCTCAAAATTAGCGGGATAGGCAGCCCATTGGGCATTTCCCCCACATTGAATACTGCTGTGTGACCCGAGTTCCAGATTCTCTATGAGTAGGTGATCAAGGTTGATTTTTTCAACACGATTGCTTACATTGGTAGCCATGGAGACATCTTACCCCCTTTTTTTGGGGTGGGCAACCTAAAGGAGCTCTCAATGCCTGTCTTTCTCTATAATACCATGAGTCGTAGTTTGGAAGCATTTGAACCACTACACGATAAGGAGGTAGGCCTCTACTCCTGTGGGCCTACTGTATACAATTATGCACATATCGGGAATCTGAGGACTTTTTTGTTTGAAGATCTCCTCAAAAGAACGTTGCTGATTTCTGGTTTCAAGGTAAACCATGTCATGAACATCACCGATGTCGGGCACTTGACCGGAGATGGGGATGAGGGCGAGGACAAAATCGAGAAGATGGCAAACCAGAGTCATAAAAGTGTCTGGGATATTGCTCAGTTCTATACAGATGCATTTTTCAGGGATTATGACGATTTGCATATGATTCGACCCAATGTGGTCTGCAAGGCAACCGACCACATTCAACAGATGATTGATCTGATCAAGAGGCTGGAGGAAAAAGGCCATACCTATGTCAGCGGCGGCAATGTCTACTTCAGTATTGACTCAATACCCGACTATGGCAAACTGGCTCGATTGGATCTTGATTCACTCAAGACTGCTGTCCGTGATGATGTAAGCAGTGACGACAACAAGAAGAATCCCAAGGACTTTGTGCTCTGGTTCACCAAGAGCAAGCATGGGGAGCAAGCAATGATGTGGGACTCCCCATGGGGAAAGGGATTCCCCGGCTGGCATATTGAGTGTTCGGCAATGAGTATGCACTATCTTGGAGAGTCCTTTGACATCCATTGTGGTGGAATAGATGCAATCCCTGTTCACCATACCAATGAGATTGCTCAAAGTGAAGCAGCCACCGGCAAGCCGTGGGTAAAGTATTGGATGCATGGTGAATTTCTCCTTGATGAGACGGGGAAGATGAGCAAGAGCAAAGGGGAGTTCCTTACCCTTGATTTACTGAAGCGCAAAGGCTACGATGCAATGGATTACCGTTACTACTGTTTGGGAGGCCATTACCGTAGCCAGTTGAAGTTCAGCTTTGAAGCGCTTGATACTGCTCGTAAGGCCCGTAAGAATGTACAGGATCGTATCCAAAGTCTGCTGAGAGAGGGTGCCAAGAAGGTTCCTTTGACGAGTGAGAAAGCTCTGCAATACCAAGCGACATTCCTTGAACATGTGCAACATGACCTGGGAAGTCCAAGGGGGCTTGCTGACCTTTGGGGGGTGTTGAAGGATGAAGCGTTGGACTGTGATGAGCGGTACACCCTCATCATGTTCTTTGATCAGGTGTTTGGTCTGGGTTTCGCATCTGTTGAGCTTCCGGAGAGAGAAGATTTCCCATCCGAGGCACTCGCACTACTCGAGAAGCGACTGCAAGCTAAAAAGGAAAAGAACTGGCAGCTTGCAGACAGGTTGCGTTCCGAGTTGGATGCAATGGGCTACCGTGTCAAAGACACCCCAACGGGAAGTTCTTTGGAAAAAAAGATGTAACTTGGTTACTGGTGAGTTGTTAACGTTATGGAAATACAAAGCAACGATGAGCGAGCCTTTCGGCAAGTATATGAGCAGGTATTCCCGATACTGATGCGTGTTGTTTATCACGTTACCAATAATCAGGATCTTGCTGAGGAGATTTGTCAGGAAGCTTTCATCCGGTTCTTTGACAAAGGTATGGAGTTCGCTACCCTCAATGATGCCAAGTATTGGTTGATTAGGGTTTCGAAAAATCTTGCCATCAATCAAGTGAAGCGGAAAGCCCGTGAGATGAGCATGGTGGATAAATTGAAAAAATATCCAGCCACCGGGGCAAACCATTCCGATGGATCTCAGGTATTGATGGAGAAGGAGACCAGGAAACTTGTTCAGGAAGCAATCGATCAGCTGCCGGAAAAGTTTCGCCTAGTCATTGTGATGAAAGAGTACACCGATATGGACTACAAGCAGATCGCACAGGTGTTGCATATTTCTGAAAGTAACGTGAAGGTACGAGTCTATCGGGCACGAAAGATGCTTGAGTCGATTCTCAGCCAGGAGTGATGTGAATGTGTGTCGATGACGAATTGTTGAATACCTATCTTGATGGCGAATTACAGGAGCCTTGGAGAACGCAGGTCCAAGAACACCTGGGTTATTGCAATGCATGTCGCCAAAGGCTCGAGCAGCTTCGCGCCCTTCACCAGAAAGTTGCCGATGCTGTACTGCCGGATTCAGAAATTTCTGTTCGGCAGGAACGTGTGCTCCAATATTTTGAAAAAAACCGTTTTTCCTCTTCCAATAAGAAAATGCACATTTTTCGAAAGAAAATCCAGGTCAGGCTTGTTCCTGCCTTGATTACCTCAGCGGCAGCATTTGTCGTGGTCTTTATCGGAGCTTTTGTTCTCTTTGGGAACAACTCCCAGCAGGGACAAGAAATCCTTCCTGGAGTTGCATCCCAAATTGATAGTGCCCATATACGACAAGTAACAGAAGTGCAACAGCCTTCCCTTGATATGTTCAGTCTGGAACAAATTGTCCAGCATCTTGATGCAATGGGATATGCAGTTAAGCTGGAGGTGAAGGCGGTTACTCCTCTCGAATAACAGTCTATTTTTGTTCGCATGCCGAAGGCTCTACATTCACTTGTAGAGCCTTTCCTATTTTGGTACTATGGGGAGACTCATTTCCCCTGTAGGAGGCATATTGTGAAGGCTGTTGAGTTACCAAAGGCCTATGATCCCAAACAGTTTGAGGATCGAATTTACCAGCAATGGTTGGAAGAAGGGAAGTTCAAACCCATACAAGGCAAAGAACCTCCGTTTACTATCGTCATGCCTCCCCCTAATGTTACGGGGATATTGCATATGGGACATGCCTTGAACAACTCCCTCCAGGATATCCTTACCCGTTACTACCGGATGAGTGGAAGAACAACCCTCTGGGTTCCCGGTACTGACCATGCAGGCATCGCAACCCAGAATGTGGTGGAACGACAGCTTGCGAAAGAAGGATTACGTCGCCAGGATTTGGGCCGCGATAAGTTTTTGGAGAGAACCTGGAAGGTGAAAGAGAAGCACCATGGCATTATCACAGACCAATTGAAGAAGATTGGTTGCAGTTGTGATTGGGACCATGAACGCTTCACAATGGATGAAGGACTGAGTCAGGCTGTACGGGAAAGCTTTGTCACGTTGTACGAGCGTGGCTTGATCTACAAAGGTGAGTACCTGGTCAATTACTGCCCCCACTGTGGTACAGCCCTTGCTGATGATGAGGTTGAATACCAAGAGGTTAGTGGTTTTCTCTATGACGTGCGATATCCCTATAGTGATGGAAGCGGCTACAGTACTGTTGCGACCACAAGACCGGAGACGATGTTCGGCGATGTGGCGATTGCAGTACATCCCGATGATGAACGCTATACCCATCTTGTTGGCAAGTTGGTTGATCTTCCCCTTACTGATAAGAAGATTCCCATCATTGCAGATAGTTTTGTAGAAATGGGGTTTGGCACCGGCATGGTGAAGATAACCCCTGCGCATGATCCGAATGACTGGCAATGTGGTATTCGGCATAATCTGGAGAAGGTCAATGTACTCAATCCTGATGGTACGCTCAACGAAAACTGCCCTGAAAAGTACCGGGGTATGAGTGCAGTCGATGCCCGCTCCGTGGTGGTTGAAGATCTCAAGGAGCAAGGGTATCTGGTCAAGGAAGTTGTGCACAACCATGATGTTGGCCACTGTTATCGTTGCCATACAGTAATCGAGCCATACCTTTCCAAGCAATGGTTTGTAAGAATGGAAGGAATGGCAAAGAAGGCTTTGCAGGCTTGGAAGGATGAAGAGATAGTTTTCTATCCCAAGCGTTGGGAACATACTTACACCCACTGGCTGGAGAACATCCATGACTGGTGTATAAGCCGCCAGCTCTGGTGGGGGCACCGCATCCCGGTTTGGGAGTGTCAGGATTGTAATGAAATTATTGTAAGCCGTGATGATCCCACTTCCTGTCCCAAGTGTGGTTCCACGAATCTCATTCAGGAGAGCGATGTACTCGATACTTGGTTCAGCTCATGGCTTTGGCCATTCAGTACTCTTGGTTGGCCTGAGAAAACTGCTGACCTGAAGCAGTTCTTCCCAACCAGTACCTTGGTTACCGGATATGATATTATTTTCTTCTGGGTGAGTCGTATGATCATGGCTTCCTTGGAATTCCTTGGTGAGGTCCCGTTCAAGGACATCTATATTACCGGCTTGGTACGTGACAAGCAGGGAAGGAAAATGAGCAAGAGCCTCGGCAATGGTATCGATCCATTGGATGTCGTCTCCCAGTATGGTGCTGATGCAATGAAATTCACGCTTGCATATATGGCTACCCAGGGGCAGGATATTCTCATCGATATGGAAACCTTCAAACTAGGGAGCCGTTTTGCCAACAAGGTTTGGAATGCTGCTCGCTTCCTCTTGATGAATCTTGAAGGGGTCGAGCTGGGAGAGATAGCGAAGGTTGAATTCAACACACTGGACAAGTGGATATATCATCAGCTCAATGAAGCAACAGTAACAATCAAGGGGGCCATTGAGAACTATAAGTTCAATGATGCTGCACAGGCTGTCTATGATTTTTTCTGGAATGACTTCTGCGACTGGTATGTAGAGAGTGCCAAACGTGGCTTGTATAGTGAAAATCTTGGGGAAAAACAGAGACAGGTGACCATTCTCCTCGACCTGCTTGCAGAATCGATGCGTTTGATGCACCCCTTTGTTTCTTTCATCAGTGAGGAGATTTACCAGAAGCTTCCCAATGTACATGACCAGCTGATCGAGAGTACCTATCCAGTATTCCAGGAAGAGAGGGAGCATAAAGCGGAGGCTGCGCTTGTGCAGCGGATGCAAGAAGCTGTTACCGGCCTTCGGGCGATGCGTTCTGAGTTGGGCATTCCCATTGAGCGAAAGATCAGGGTGGTAGTAACGTTTGACAAGGATTTCTTTGCTTCAGACTTCTTCACTGAACAGAAAGCATTGATGGCTACCTTTGCTGGGGCTTCCTCTATAGAAGTGGACAGCAGTGATGCTATTGATGTCAGTGGGGCATTCCCTGTGGCAGGTACTGGCTATGAGATGTATGTGTTTGTCAGGGAAGCAATCGATGTAGAGAAAGAGATTGCACGGCTTGAGAGTGATTTGGACAAACATACCAAGAACCTCGCCAAGGTCAGAGCCAAGCTCTCCAACGAGAAGTTTATCCAGAATGCAAAAGAGGAAGCTGTCGAGAAAGAGAAGGGCAAGGAAGCTGAGTTTGAAGAGAAGATTGAGAAAGGGCAGAAACACTTGGCCCTGCTCAAGAGTTTCCTGTAACAGAGAAACCGAGATAGTACTACAATGTCCCCCTGAAGCTAGAATGTTCAGGGGGATTTTGTGTCCGTTGGTTATGAATAAAGAAATAGACGCCCTGTCTGGGCGCCTGAAAAACGAGTAAGGACGTATTATTATTCGCCTTTCTCTGCCTGAATTTCTTTTCTGCGCTCTTTTGAAAGCTTTGCAATTTCAGCCAGAGCCTTGCGAGCTCTTGCAGCCGATACCTTGACTCCCTTCTCGGTGAACTTCTGGTTTTCTGCCAGGTAGGTCTCATACTGCGCAACAATCTGCTCGTGAATAGTCATGTATTCCTCCATGTGTCTAGGTTAATTCATTCTACCATGGATTCACTCTTACGCAAGGAAAAAACCTGTATTTAACGCGTTAAAACGCCATTTTTACGATATTTTGCGACCTTTCCATGTAAATCCCTTCCCGGTGAGCACCAAAAAGAGTCCATGGAGGTACATCAGCACTACAGAGAAAACGGTGACATGCGCCAAAAGAGCCGAAGAAAATGAAAATTTGAAGAACCGAGCATTGACTATCCAGGCAGATAGAAAGAGTAGGATACCGGCAAGGCTGGGCAGAATGATAATCATCGATGCACCAGTAAAAGCAAGGAAGAGGGAAATGAAAGGAGAGAAAGCGAGGAGGAGCAACACCAGTACAATTACCAGAATTAGGATGGTCCTAAGCCATCCTCGCTTGACTACACCGGTAATGGAACGTTCCAATCCATGGAATGCTTCTTTGCAAGTAGGAAACATTTCACAGGAGAGTGCATCACTCATCGGTGCGAATATCTGCTTCTCCTGAAATTTTGTACAACTCCTCGCTAGTTGGACGTCGTCACAGATTTCGCCCCTGATGTGAGAAAAACCTCCCATATGGTCAAGGGCAGAGCGTTTAAGAAACATATACTGCCCGATTGCCATGGCAAACAAGGAGAACTGGAACCGTTCCTGGAGTCTGAATGGGACGAAAAGTGTTGGATTGAACAGTATTGCACTTACCAGCAATTCAATACCCAGGTTCTTGGTAATCTGCTTAGGGTATCCACTCAACATTGATGCATTATGAGCTTGTAGGAGAGAGAACCCGTAGGTGATCGAGTCTGGGGTGTGTATTGTGTCGGCATCTGTGAAAAGCAGATAGTCACCTTTGCTTGCCTCATAGAGCTGTTGCATTGCGTAAATCTTCCCTCTCCATCCTTGTTTGAGTGGCTTTCCTGGAATGAGACGGATACGCTCATCATCGAGGCAAAGTGCCTGTACTACCTTGGATGTCCCATCTTCTGAATCATCGTCAAGGATGAGAATTTCAAGGTTCGTATGGTTTTGCTTCAACAGTGAACGCACACAAGGTCCAATGGTGCTCTCCTCATTCCTTGCCGGAATCAAGACACTCACCAATTCTGATGAAGACTCGATGCGTTTCGTACGCTGAAGGTCGGAAAGATAACGGATATTTGAGCGGGTGAGGATGAAAGCGTATATACCCAGGGCACCTATCAGTAGAGAGAAAATCATGCTCATAGTTGCTCCTCTGTTTCCCGGATGTATCCATCTAGGGTGGGGTCGAACGCATAGAGCGCTTTAGCTGCGGTAAAGTACCCCAGCGCATTGTCCCACTCTGTCCTCTCCATACAAATCCGCCCTATGCCTACATAGATGCTTGCGAGGTCCCAATTGCTGAGTTGGGAACCCCCTTCCTCTAGGAGGAAGAGAAGAAGCGAAAGTGCTTCTTCCTTGTCTCCCCCTGCAAAGGATGGCGCATAGAGAAGGCTGTTTGCTTTCATCAATATGGCATAGACCTGGCTTGGATACTGTGTGTAGGCTTTCTTGATCTTGGAATTACTACTGATCCCTTTTACAAGTCTTGATGGGTTGATAAGGTAATGGATGGAATCTATCTCTGCTTCACTCATCAGATGGAAAAAAGGGGTATCACTCAATACATTGAGGGATTTTTCAGCTTCGCTCAACAGCTCCTTTGCCCTCTGTATATCTGGTCTTTCCAACTCACTGTAGAGTCTCGCAAGCAGCGTCGAGCTCCGTATAACAAGTACAGCCTGTTTTTCTTTAGGAAGCAGCGGTGTAGAGAGAAGCTGTTGGCGCAATAGTTCTCCCTTTTCCGGATTTCCCTGTCCAATTACCGCATCGATGAATTGTACGAAGGGGGCGTGCTCACTGAGAAAGCCATAGTCATCAGAGAGAGAACCTGCAGCACCAAGTGAATACGAGAGAAGGCAAACTACATGTAAAGCGATACATATCCTCCGCATGGCTTTATTTAAGCATAGATTCCCTGCGGATGATATATCCTTTCTCAATCGGCTTGGTTGTTTTAAGGTATTGGACCTTGCCATGGTCTGCTTGGTGCACTGAGATGTAGTCAGCATCAAGCAATGTAAATCCTTCGTCCACAATCTTCGGTACATTTTTGCCGATATACTCAATCTTCATCGTGTCCTTGATCTGGTTTTTCAGGTCCAACGCATAGATACCCTCAGAGACTTTTTCTCCGATAAAACCACAGAACAGATAGGTCCTCTCGTAACCTTTCTCTGTGCTCTTGTCTATGGACTCTCCCATGACCGGATCAACTGGTCCATGACCAAAGAAAAATCCAGTAGAATACTCACGGTGACTGATGTTGAATAGGTCTTCACGGTACGCTTTCCAACTGTCATCCCCTGTACTCAGACTATCCAGGGCTTTTCGATACGCCCTTGTGACTACAGCAACATAGTAGCTGCTCTTCATCCTGCCTTCAATCTTCAGGGAATCTACACCGGCATCTATGAGTTCTCTTAAATGATCGATCATACATAGATCTTTGCTGGAGAGTATGGTGGTGTACCCATCTTCTTCAGCAATAGGGTAGTAGACACCACTTCGTTTCTCTTCCTCCAAGGCTAATGCTCCACTTTTTAGAACATCCTCGATTGCATCGGTGGTCGCCAGGCGATAGTTCCACCTACAGGTATGACTGCAGTCGCCTTGGTTAGCGCTTCTCCCTGACAAATGGCTGGAGAGCAGGCATCTTCCCGAATAGGCCATACACATGGCCCCATGTACGAACACTTCCAGTTGCAGGTCAGGATTTGCATCCTTGATGCGTTTGATGTCATCGAGCGGAGTCTCCCTGCCCAGTATTACACGAGAGAAGCCCAGTTTTTGATATACTGCTGCACTGCTTGAGTTAGTACAGCTTGCTTGTGTGGAGAGGTGCAATTCTACACGCTCACCCAATGCATTCTGCAGAATAGGGACCAGCGCCAAGTCACTGATGATGAAAGCATCGAAAGGCCAAGCCCTGATGCTCTCCATCTGCTCCTTGAGAGAGGAAAGCTTCTGCTCATTAAAAATCATGTTAAAGGTTCCATACAAGCGTTTCCCGCTCGATTGTTTCAAGCGGGAAACCTCCTGTAAGTCTTTTTCTGTAAAGTTTCTTGCATTGGCACGCAAGGAGAAATCGCTGAGTCCCATATAGGCTGCGTCCGCACCATATTCAAATGCAAGACGCAGCTTCTCAAGGTTCCCTGCAGGGCTGAGTAACTCAACGCTCACGCAATGCCTCCCGCACCGCAAGAGCTACCGCCTTGCTGATTGTTTCCGCCTCGCTGGTGTTGGGAGGACTGAGAATTGGTTGCATCGCTTCACGTTTCTCGTCGTTTGGAAACGCGAGTGCAAGAACCTCTTCAATGGTGCCAACCAGATGGAAGTTGATTCCTTTGGTGACTTGCTCATCCAACTTGTCCAGATCACGCTTGTTGAACTGCGGGATGATGATATCTTTGATCTTGTTCCGTTTGGCCGCAAGAACCTTCTCCTTCAACCCTCCGATCGGCATGACCTTTCCCTTCAGACTCAATTCACCGGTCATGGCCAAATTAGGTGCGATTACCTGGTTTGTGACCAAGGAGTACAGAGCTACAGTCATGGTAATTCCAGCCGATGGCCCATCCTTCGGAGTCGCTCCTTCAGGCACATGGAGATGGATTGAGTTGTGCTCAAACCAACTTGGATCAATCTTACGCTCCAAAGCGTGGGCTTTGACCCAGGTGTGGGCAATACTGACCGATTCCTGCATCACTTCCCCAAGCTGGCCAGTGAGTTTGATTTCTCCCTTGCCAGGGGTGTTCTGTGCTTCAATAATCAGGGTATCCCCTCCCATGCTCGTCCATGCAAGTCCGATGGCCATGCCTGGGCGATCTGCCTTGAGAATCTCATCCTCAACAAAGATGGGTTGCCCGAGCAACTCATACAACAATTTCTCGTTGATGGTTACCGGCAGGTTGGTTTCGGGGTTTTCTGTTAGCATAAGGGCAACCTTTCGGTTTATCTTATGCAAGGACTTCTCGAAGTTTCTTACCCCTGCTTCCCGTGCATACTCATCAGCAATCTTTCTGAGAATCTTGGATGGGTAGCGAATTTCGCTCTTGCTCAAACCGTGCTTGTCCAAGGATTTTGGTACTAGGTACTTCTTTCCAATGGCAAGTTTCTCATCACTGGTGTATCCAGCAAGCTGGATGATTTCCATACGGTCAAGCAAAGGACGAGGGATTGTCTCCAATGTATTTGCGGTAACAATGAACAGTACCTCGCTGACATCGAAGGGAATATCCAGATAGGTGTCCCTAAAAGCAGTATTCTGCTCAGGATCGAGTACCTCAAGCAGTGCACTGGCAGGGTCTCCTTGGTAGGAGACACCCATCTTGTCAATCTCATCGATAAGGAAGACCGGGTTCTTGCTCTTGGTGATTCTTAGGCCTTGGACGATTTTACCGGGCATTGCCCCAATGTACGTCCTCCGGTGTCCCTTGATCTCACTTTCGTCATTCATTCCACCGACGGAGAACCGGAAATACTCCTTCTTCAGAGCCCTGGCAATGGAAACACCCACGCTGGTCTTTCCGACGCCCGGAGGGCCAACAAGACAGATAATTGAACCCTTGGTGTCCTGCTTTTTCTTTCGTACTGCAAGAAATTCAAGGATTCGATCCTTTACATCCTTCATGCCATAATGGTCATGCTCAAGGATCTTTCGAGCACTTTCAATGCTGAAGTTTTCAGGTTTCGGCTCCTTCCAGGGAAGGTCACTGATGATTTCGAGATAGGTCCTGGTGAGGGAATATTCCGGACTGGATGGATCCATTCCTTCAAGTCGGTCCATTTCGCGGTCAACAGTCTCCTTCGCCTCCGCAGAGAGGGGAAGATTCTTGAACTTGTTTTTCAGTCGGTTGATCAAGTCAGTCTTGGGATTTGTAGAGATTCCCAATTCCTGCTGGATGGACTTCAGTTCTTCACGTAAGAAATATTCTCTTTGATTCTTCTCAATCTTCTGGTTCACCCGGGCTTGGATTTTTGCCTGCACCTGGGCGATATTTTGTTCGTTCTTGATAAATACCAAGACCTTTTCGATACGTCGCCGTACCACCAGGGTTTCAAGAATTTCCTGTTGTTGTTTGCGTTCAACATTCAAGATACTGGCAATGAAATCAGCCAATTTTCCCGGATGATCGATATTGACCATGTTCAACCGCATCTCTTCACTGAAGAGTTGGTTGTTCTTGGTCAGTTGTTTCATTTCTGTGAGCAGAAGACGCGTCCATGCGCGCAACTCTTCTTGCTCGTCCTCGATATCTTCAAGGTACTGAACCTCTGCGACCAGATAGGGCCCGCTCGGGTAGTACTGTTTGGTCTCAAACCGCTTCAGCGTTGAGATGAAGATACTGATTCCTCCATCGGGGAGTTTGATTTTCTTAACGATTTTGGCAACTGTCCCTATCGTATAGAGATTTTTCTCTGAGTACTCTTCTTCGTCATTGTCTTCTTTGACAAGCAAAAGTCCAAGGAAACCACCGTGCTTGATAGCCTGATTGACGATTTCGACATCTTGGTTGTCGGTAATCATCAACGGGGTGAATAGTCCTGGGAAAACCGGATTTCCAGTAACCGGGAGTATAAAAAGATTATTGGGAAGCAGTTGCTCAATCGGCATCAGTTCCTGTTCTGACATAGCGCCTCCAATATAGCAAATGTGTTCAGACGAGTGTGTAATTCGTCTGAATCAAAGGTACTCAATCTTTTTCTCAAAGGAAAGTCACTACTTTTGTTTTGCCATCCATTTTACCCCGAGGTAACAGAGAGGGGTGTCAAAGAGGGCAAAGAGTACCTTGAAAAGCCAATAGGGGATGATCAGAGAAAACACATAGGCAGCGGTAAATTTGGGAGTAAGGTGGTAAAATGCAATGAACATGAAGATGACCGTATCGATGAATTGGCTGGTCATGGTACTCAAATTATTCCTGAGCCAAAGCATTTTCCCTTTGCTCAATTTCTTAAATTGCAGGAAGATTGAGATGTCAATTGTCTGGCTGATGGCAAAACTGATGAGGCTCGCTAAGCTCATACGCATGCTCATACCGAAAATCTGTTGGTACTGACTCTGCAGATCCCATGTCTCATGTGGCTTTACTTGTACAAAAATACCTGTTACCACAAACAGGATGATTAGCATGATAATGGAGTATCTTACGAAGAGGGAAGCATGTTGGTGGCCTTTCACCTCTCCTATGATATCTGTAATCAAGAAGAGTACAGGCATGAAAAAAATGCCTACAGAAACTCGTACCCCAATGAGACTGATGATTTTGCTTCCAACTGTGTTGACTAGAATCATTCCAGTGATGTACAGGGCGAATAAAAAAAACTCTTTTTTGTCCAATGCTATTGTCTGTGTTTCCATGGGTTCCTCACTTAACGTTGCGCAAGTGTATCGGAAAGAATGCCCATGGGTCAAATCCCCATGAGAGGGAAATTACCATGTAAAGTTGTTGCAATTTGTTGCACTCGTGCTATGATAAGGTGTGAACCATAGTTCCACATTAGAAGGAAGGATTGCATATGGAAAGTAAATTAATCGTCATCGCCATCGGGGGAAACTCCCTGATCGAGGACCCCAAGCATGTAACAGTAGCAGCCCAGTATGAGGCAGCACGTAAGACTGCCTCTCATATCGCGAAGTTGGTCAAGGCAGGCCACCGCGTTGTCATAGCGCATGGAAATGGACCACAAGTAGGTTTTATCCTGCTTCGTTCTGAATTCTCCCGCTCCATCCTCCATACCGTTCCTCTTGATAGCTGCGTTGCCGATACCCAGGGGTCAATTGGGTATCAGTTGCAAATGGCTTTGAAGAACGAATTCAACCGTATTCAAATGAATCCTCAGGTTGCTACCGTTGTCACGCAAGTAGAAGTATCGGATGACGATCCGTCATTCCAGAAACCGACCAAGCCAATTGGTTCCTTCATGAGCAAAGAAGATGCTCAATACCATATGGAGAAGGATGGTTGGATTTGCACAGAAGATGCAGGACGTGGCTACCGGCGTGTCGTTGCAAGCCCCAAACCAAAAGCCATTGTTGAGATTGACACTATTCGTACCATGCTGGAGAACCGCATTATTGTCATCGCGGGAGGTGGCGGTGGAATCCCAGTCGTGCGTGATGAGGATGGATATCTTTCTGGACGAGAAGCGGTCATCGACAAGGATCTGGCAGCAGCGCTGATGGCAAAGGAATTGAAGGCTGACCTATTCGTTATCTCTACTGCTGTGGAGAAAGTTTGTCTGAACTTCGGAAAACCCAACCAGAAGACACTCGACACTATTACTACCAAGGAAGCAGATCAGTACATCAGTGAAGGCCACTTCGCTCCTGGAAGTATGCTTCCCAAGGTGCAGGCAATCGTTGATTTTGTCCGTTCTACGGGCAATGAAGGGCTCATCACCGATCCAGAACATCTCTATGGTGCCCTATATGAGGGCAAGGGAACCAGGATTGTCCGCTAAGAAGCCCTATTTCAAAGACCGCCGCAGTGCTGTAATCAGTATTGCGGTGGTTGCATTTCTCCTAATACTTGCAGTCTTGGGCATTGACAACAACAATGTCAGACGGCTAAGCGGGTATCAGAAGCAGGCATCTCTTTCCCGAGCAACGGTAGAATCACAGATTTCCGAACGCTTCAGGTATGCAGCAACGCTTGCCTCATTGCTTGAGGAACGTGATTCCCTGCAACGTGTACTATCTGCTTTTGAGAATGCCGATACAGTTGAAAGACAGAGTGAGCTGTATCGTGAGCTGGAGAAGGAATTGGCAGTGTTGCAGAAGGAGCTCTATGCCGATTCTGCATACAACCTCTATTCGCCGTATTTCGAGAAGATGTATGAGATTGAACGTCAATTAATAGAATCGATAGCTGACTACAATCTCCAAGCAGATTTCTTTAACCGGCAAATCAAGGCATTCCCTGCCAATTTGGTTGCGAAAAGGCTTGCCCTAGTGGAACTATCGTCCTACGCTGTTTCGTCTGCTTTGAAAAGTCGACCCTGAGTAGAAGATTGGCAAGAGCAAGAGGATGATCCTCAGGTTATCCTGTACGAAGATTGCAGGAAGGATGAGTCTCCCCACTAAAAGAGTCACCATTACCAAGACTGAGAAGGAGAGTACCTTTGAGGTCTCTTTTTTATGAAAGAGAAAGGTGAATGCCGGAATGAAAAGCAACGGATGGACGAAGAGGATGTTTAGATTGTAGTAGGTCATGTCCATGTCTGAGAAACTCATCATAAACAGCAGGAGTGAACCCAAAACCGCCATAACAAACAGTATAAGAGCAAGGAGCAATCCTTTGAACTTGGGATGTTTTCTTCCGAGAGCCAAGAGAAGAACCCCAATGGCAAGTCCACTGAGTCCGTATGCCCAGTCATAGGATACTGGATTTTCAGGTACCGTAAACCTAATTCCAAGATCTTTCGTGTCCTGCAGAATTTCCTCAGTGATGGCAAGCTTCGTACCATCGGGATACGTGAAATCAAGTACCGACTGATGCAGTGCTTCAGGAAGATACATCTCATCATAGCGATTCAGTCTTTCATCAATGGTCTTCCCCTGCAAGAAATCGAGCGCCCAAAAGATCAGGGGGTTGTGAATCATGTTCTGCATCGCAGAATCTCTCAATGTGGTGTCTGTAGGGCTGTTTTCTGCCCAGCTCTGGAAGGCTCCCCCCGTTGCAGCATTGATGATGTCACGAATACGCGTGGAACAGTTGTCATAGTAGAAATGATAGAGATACGTTGAATACTCACTTTGAATGTTCTTCTGCAAGAAGGAGATGAGAGCAAACTTTGCCTCCTTGGGGAAGGAGAGCTCGATCAACTTGACATCACGAACCTCATCGATTGCTTCTTGGATCCTCCAGGTAGCCTCACTCGCTACCACATAGTAGTACATTCTTCCTAAAGCAAAGTTAAGGTAGAAGTGTGGTTGATCAGGATCAAAAATGCCCCAATCATACATGACCTTGCTTCCCGATGGCTGTGTGATGACCAATGCACTATGGCCGAACCAAGCGTACAGTGGGTCTCCCGGCCCAATCGTGAGCAGGTGTATTTTTGTCTGGTCGATCCAGGCTTCCTGATTCGGAGCAAGTTCCTTGGAAAAATCGACACTAGACAACTCCTCGACGCTGTCAAAGGGTTGTACAATTTCCCTTGGATGGATGCTCAATGCCATAAGAGGAACCAGCAGCACCAGGAGTATGAGGCAGAGGATGATTCGTTTCACTCGACAAATATACCACAGAGTGCCGACTCTTCCAACCAGTTGATTTTTTACCTTGTTCACTCTACTCTTGCCGATGGAGGGCCCATGGAGCGCAATGTATCGTCTTTGGCCATTGTGTTGCACAGTCAACGGTACGGCCAGTTGAATAGGCGGCTGAAATTATTGACGGTGGACTTTGGTATTATCGATGTGTTGAGTTATGGAGCTCAGAAGTCTCTCAAATCGGTTAAGGCTGAAGTATTTACCGATGGGCAGTTTTTTTTGTACTACAATCCAGTCAAAAAGGACTATACGCTCAAGGATGTCACCGTCCTTGCTACCCACGATGAACTGAGGGAGTCCCTGCACCCTACCTATGCGGCCTTGTTTTTCTGTGAATTACTCCTGAGAGTGCATGGTGGGGAGAGTACTGATGAATATCGATTGCTCTCTCAGGCGTTGGACCATCTGAGCAGCATGCCCCAGAAGACAGACCTCGTTATTATCCATTTCGTACATCAGCTTAGCGATTTGGTTGGATTGCGTGCAGACTTCTCGCGGTGCCCCATCTGTGACCGACCCTATGGAAGTAACGAGGTTGTGAGCTTTTCAACGAGTCTGCTTGCTCATTGCTGTGAAGCTTGTGCCAGTCTCGATGCAGATCTATTACTCCCTCCTGGAGCCCGTAGGTATCTTGAGGTGACCTCATCCATGGGCTTCGAACAGAGTCTGCAGGTTCCGCTCAGCGATGCTGCCACGCTACGGATCAAGCGATATCTTTTGCGGTACGCGCAGATGATTGGCCAGGGGGTGCTCAAAACACTTGCTTCTCCCATTTTGTGGGAGGCGTCAAGTACCTGAATGTGTATACTTATGTGAAAGGTTGTTATATATGGTTTGGAAAAAATCTCCTATTTTGTCTCAGGACATCCGCCGTCTACATGAGCAGTATGGCTTGGATGTCATTAGTTCCTCAATTCTTGCTAGACGAGGCTTGACCGGCCGAGAGCAGATTAAGTTTTATTTGGAGAGTGAGCTCTCCTATCTCCATAATCCGTTCCTTTTCGATGATATGGAAGAGGTGGTGGATCGAATCAATGAAGCGGTTACTGAAGGAGAGAAGGTCTGTGTATTCGGGGATCGTGATGTTGATGGCATCACCAGCACAGCTTTGTTGGTGCAGGAGCTTCGTGCTTTGTCACTGGATGTCAGCTATAAGCTTCCCGATGGTGATGAGCCGTATGGGCTTACCATGGAAGGTGTAGACCTTGTTTCGCAACAGAATGTCACTCTGATCATCACCGTGGATTGTGGTATTTCAAATTTTGATGAGATTGCGTACGCACATAGTCTGGGAATCGATACAATTGTCCTTGATCACCACATCAGTGGGGAGAGATTACCTCCCGCACTGGCCATCATTGACCCGAAAGTTCCCGGTAGTGAATATCCCTTCGAGCATCTTGCAGGATGTGGTGTTGTTGCAAAAGTAATCTGGGCACTTAGATTCAGCAAGACTGATTTCTACCGAGAGGAGTGTATCTTGTTGCATGCGCAGCCTGGCCATGACACCGTAATTATCCAGGCTGTGAGAATTGAGAACCTTCTGGTAGTAGATCGCGTGATCGAAGAGATCAATCCTGGTCTGATTGATGTGAGCAAGAGCAAAGCTCTTGCATTCCTCTCATCGGCTCTTCCCATTATGGTGCTCGATGCCGCAGCAGAACTTGCCCAGCTCCGGCTGGCCTTCGGCAAAAAAATAGATATCCATCTTGTTGATATGCGCAGTGAAATGGAAGCAGTCCTTCCGGTGGTAAAAGGGAAGGGGCTGTTTGCTCTGTCCAATATCAGCAGGGCTGTACGCTATTCACCCCATGGAAAGGATGAGTTGCAGGTTCTCTACACACTCTTCATCGCATACTGTATGAAGCGATATCCTTCCCTTGATGCTGAGTATGAATCGGTACTTGATTTGGTAGCCATAGGTACGGTTGCAGACTTAATGCCGATGGAGAATGAAAACCGTATTCTTGTGAAGCGTGGGCTCAAGGTACTTGCGCAAGGTCGCAGGAAGAACCTGCTTCCGCTTTTTTCCATGCAGAACCTGATGGGAAAACAGCTCTCAACGAGCGATATCTCATGGCAGATCAGCCCGGTAATCAATGCATCTGGAAGGATGGGGAAGCCGACGGTTGCTTTGGAAATGTTGCTTGCAGAAGATTTGTACGAAGCAGAATCCTTGGCAGGAGAATTGATCAAACTGAACAAGGAACGACAAAAACTTGGGGAAGATGCTTGGGAGCGGATGAAAAGCAGTGCACAAGAGAGCTTTGAAGCATCGGGAAGCAAGTTGGTCTTGGTTGAGGACAGCACCCTTTCAAGGGGCATTACTGGTTTGATGGCAAGTCGTTTGCTCAGGCAGTACAATGCGCCAGCCATCGTCCTTGCAACAGTGGATGAGACGAGGGTTTCCGCTTCGATGCGCAGCCCTGATCATTTTGATGCTCGTGAGTTCCTCTCTCGTTTCAGTGATCTATTTCAGGACTTTGGAGGGCATACCTGTGCAGGTGGGTTTTCTATGGATGTCGAACATCTTGTGGAATTCAAGAAGCGTGTCGCTGATGAGATCGATACCATGGATTGCATGATCGATGAGACAGAAGATGAATTGGTCATTGATGTAACGCTACCCGATACCTATATGACACCCAATATTATCAAGGTAGTGGAATTCTTTGAGCCGTATGGCGAAAAGAACCCCCCACTGGTGTTGATGATGGAGGGAGCCCAAATAGAGGATATCCAATTCATGAACAACAAGGGTGGTAGTGTCCAGCATGTTAAGTTGACCCTGGCATTCGGGCAGTACAAATGGCCGGCATTGTTCTGGCGTGCTGGAGACCGTGTGGGAAGTGATTTCGACAAGGGAGACCGTGTCAATGTTGCGTTTCGATTGGGAAGAAATTATTTTCGAAATCAGGAAAGTCTGCAATTGACCATTTTGGACTTGAAGCGAACCGAATAATCTCTTGGGTGTACTTGACATGTACTGTATATTTATTGCAATCTACTCTACGTCAAGCTGAACCCAGTAATCGGGAAGGGGGGTGATTTTATATATGGCATTTGTAAAAGTAGATGACAATGAACCTCTTGAGAAATCCATCAAGCGTTTCAAGCGCATGGTTGAGAAAGAGGGGATTATCCGCGAATGGAAAAAGCGGGAGTACTTTGAGAAGCCCTCCACTATCCTCAACAGGAAAAAGAAAGCGCTTGCGCGCAAGCAGATGAAGAAGGTGCGGAAACTGCACGGCTCAAAGAACTACTAGAACACCAAACCGTCGGCATGCCCGGCGGTTTTTTCATATGACTATCGCTAATGAAAGGTATCAATACCCCAGGGCAAGCCCTGGACTCAGGAGGCGTTGCCTCCTTTACCGCCCCAAGGGACGGGGCATTTCACCTTGCTTTCCCGGCACTCGTTCGGGAGAGGGGCCATCATGCTGATTCCTTTCCTCTCGCTCCGTTGGGGAATAAAAACCTATATCAATTATAGAATTCTTTTAATTCTTCCTATTCAGAAAGATTTTATGGGAAATTTTCTTTATCCGTCAAAAAATGTAAATTAAATTAGACAAAATGGTGGTTTCTGGTGTACAATTCTTCTAGTAGAAAGTCACGGGGAGACGCAACCCCGAAAAATACGCTATAGAGAGAGGAACGTACAACTATGCTAATTCTCATTTCTGACGCCTTTGATGATGTGCTGGCAGAGAAACTGACCACATTTGGAGAGGTCACAACAGACAAGAGCCGCCTTGGAGAGGCGCATGTTGTTCTGGTACGGAGCAAGACCAAATGTACCAAGGACTATATTGATCAGGCACCTAACCTGAAGGTTATCATTCGCGGTGGTGTCGGTATAGACAACATCGACAAGGCATATGCAGAGAGCAAGGGCATTGTGGTTCGGAATACCCCAAAATCATCAGCAATTGCGGTTGCTGAATTGGCTTTTGCACTGATGCTCAGCACCCCCTGCAACCTTGTAGCCTATCATAATGGAATGAAGAATGGGCAATGGCTCAAGAGTATGAAGAGAACCGAGCTCTACGGAAAAACACTCTGTCTATTTGGTATCGGTAATATTGCTCGCAAGGTTGCTGAACGTGCGAAAGCATTCGGTATGAACGTAGTAGCCTATGACAAGTATGTAAAGGACAGCGACGCAGCGGAGATGAAAAAAACTCCCGAGGAAGCAGTGAAGGATGCTGATTACATCTCTCTGCATCTTCCTCTTACCGATGAGACTGAGGGCATGGTCTGCAGAACATTGCTAGCCCATTGTTCCAAAAAGCCAGTCATCATCAATACTGGCCGTGCAGGCTGTGTTCAGGAGGATGATATGGTTTCCATGCTTGAAGATGGAACGGTCAGTTGGTATTGCACAGATGTCTGGCCAACCGATCCTCCTGCAGAGGACTATCCCATTCTCAAGGCTGAACGTGTGACCCTTACCCCGCATGTCGGGGCCAATAGTGTGGAGAATCTTGCCCGTATTGGTGATGAAGCCTATGAAATTCTGGATGGATTGAAGAAGGAAGGAGTAATCTGATGGAACGGAAGAAAAACTATTTTGCAGGTCCCTCGGTAATGCCTGTAGAGGTATTGGAGAAACTCAAGGAAGATATGGTCGATTTCAAGGGACAAGGATTGTCTATGATCGAGGCCAGTCACCGTGGTGGTATGTTTGAAGAGATGTACGACCAGTGTCTTGCTCTTTTCAGGGAACTGCTGGGCATCAGTGATGAGTATGATGTGTATTTCCTGGGTGGTGGAGCTACCCTGCAGTTCACCATGATCCCCATGAACTTCCTGCGTCCAGGAAGTGTTGCCGATTACATCCGAAGTGGTACCTGGTCAAACAAGGCAGCTGATGATGCCGAGAAGCTTGGAAAGGTCAATTACTATTATGATGGAAAGGCTAACAATTATTCCAGTCTTCCTGATCCTAAAACAGTGAAGCCGAGCGAGAATTCCAGTTATCTCTATCTCTGCTCCAATGAGACGATTGGAGGAATTGAGTGGCAGGATTTCCCCGATACTGGTTCCGTACCCTTGATCGGCGATATGTCCAGCGATATTTTCAGTCGTCCAATTCCTGTTGATTCGTTTTCTATGATCTATGGAGGGGTGCAGAAGAATCTTGGTCCTGCAGGCGCTACCTTTATTATCATGAAAAAGTCCCTGCTGGAAAAGCAGAATTCCAACCTCACCGCATATATGGACTACAAACTGCATAGCAAGAACAAAGGGTTGTACAATACCCCTCCTGTGTTCTCCATCTGGGCAGTGAAGCTGGTTCTTGAGTGGATCAAGGCTAACGGTGGAACAGAAGGTATGTTGAAGCGTGCCATTGAAAAGAGCAGTATCATCTATGATACCATTGACAACTCCTCCTTCTTCCGTAGCCCTGTAGACGCTGCATACCGCTCCAGAATGAATATCGTTTTCCGTCTGCCCAATGAGGAGCTGGAAGCTAAGTTCGTCGAAGAATCAAAGAAGGAAGGCATGCTTGGCCTCAAGGGCCACCGTTCCGTTGGTGGGCTTAGGGCTAGTATTTACAATGCACTTCCTGTCGAAGATGTTGTGGCTCTTGCCCAGTTCATGAAGGAATTCGAAAGGAAAAACGGGTGACAGCATGAAAGTGAAAATGGATGAGACGAACAAAGCGATAATTAGACAGTTGCGTGATGGTAGAAAACCTTTTAGTGCTATTGCTGAAGAGTTGAGCATCACCGAGAATACGGTCCGTGCCCGTGTCAATAAGTTGATTGAAGAAGGGGTACTGGAGATTTCCGGCTTGGTGAATCCGGAAGTAATACCTGGGTTGCAGGTGGTCATGATGGGGGTGAAGCTAAAAACCCTTGACTTGGAGAGAAAAGCCAAAGAGTTTTCAGGCCTCCGAGGGATCATCTCTGCTTCTGTGGTTACCGGTCGCTATGATTTGATCGTCCATTTGGTACTGAGTGAGGATGAAGGATTGAGTCTCCTGGATTTCTTCAAGACTGAACTTGATAAGATTTCAGAGATTTCAGAGGTGGAGACCTTTGTGGTCTATCAGTCACATAATCTGAGAATCCCTTATATCCTGTAGTCCTTTGTGTAGAATACCTGTTGTAGGGTGCCTGAAAAGGCACCCTACAATATGTATGGCCAGTATTTACATACCCAACCTGTAGATGTTGATAAAACCCGTTGTAGGTTATAGAGAAACATGTTCTTTCATGCTATACTACCTCATGCTGTGTCAATGGCATGGATGATACGTACCACTTGAGGAGAGAAATAGTATGGCAGACCTGTCTACATCATATCTTGGATTGAAATTGAAGAACCCCTTGATTGCAGGGAGCAGCCCTCTTACATCATCATTGGATAACCTGAAACGTTGTGAAGATGCAGGATTGTCAGCAGTTGTTCTAAAATCCATATTCGAAGAACAGATAGACGTTGACAGTGAGTCAGCTGTAGATGAGTCAAATGCATATCTTACCCATGCTGATGCGTATGGGTTCATGAAACAAGCGAGCATGGAGCAGTCTATTGATGCGTATCTTACCCTGCTCGTGGATGCAAAACAGGCATTGGATATTCCTGTTATTGCCAGTATCAACTGCAGACAAAATGGAAGTTGGATTGAGTATGCAAAGCGTTTCATATCCTGTGGTGCTGATGCAATTGAGTTGAATCGCTATGTGGTCGCCGCAGACGTTGAGGTGGAGGGACCTGCCATTGAGAAGGAATATCTCTCTCTCGTGAAAAGTGCCAGAAAGCAACTCAAACTTCCAATCAGTTTGAAAATGGGGCCGGCATTCTCCTCATTGGCAAACATGCTCAGACGGCTTGATGAACTCTCCATTGATGGAGTAGTACTGTTCAACCGTTTCTATAGTCCTGACATTGACATCAACAAGCTTGCTTTGGTCCCTGCACAGATGATAAGTAGCAAGGACGAATATGCATTGAGTCTACGTTGGACTGCCTTGATGAGCGAGGAAGTCCGTTATGATATCTGTGCTGCTACCGGTATCCACAGTGGAAGCACTGTGGTGAAGCAGTTGCTTGCCGGAGCGAAGGCCGTCCAGTTGTGCTCCGTTTTGCTGAAGCAAGGACTCTCTTCAGTAGCAAAAATGGAGAAGGAGCTCTCCGATTGGATGGATTTACACGACTATTCCAGTATTCCTGACTTCAATGGCAAGTTGGCCCAAGAAAAGATGCCGGACCCCGCGAAATGGGAACGCGTCCAGTATATGAAGTCAATTCTGGAAGCTCAAAAGGGTTGAACCATGAATATAGAACAGTATAAAGACATAGCCCCCTATAGGGGGGAGGATGTTCGTAACGCAATCGATCGGGTTCTCAAGAATAAAGATGCTCTGTTGCGGATTCTCTCATCACTCGGACCTGTAGAGACGGAAGCAGAACGACAAAAGATTGAGACGTATGCAAAATCAATTTTTTCAAAGCTGGAAAAGGTAACGAGCTACAATGAATTCCAGGAGCATATTACCGCAGGTATATTCCTTCCTGCCATCATCGAGAAAAGTATAAACACCTTCTCCTTTGATGGGTTAGAGCAGATTGAAAAAGACAAAGCGTACTTGTTCATGAGTAATCATCGGGATATCGTGCTTGATTGCGCCTTGATTGACATTGCGCTCCAACGTGGAGGAAAGATGTTCTGTGAGATGGCAGTCGGAGATAATCTACTGACCGATCAGTTTGTCACCGATTTGTTCAAGCTTAATGGAGGGGTGACCGTCAAACGAACGCTTCCCATGCGAGAGAAATACTTGGAGTCCATTCGTCTTAGTGCCTATTTTGTTGAGTTGATCACTGAGGAAAACAAATCAATTTGGGTTGCTCAGAAGAGTGGAAGGGCAAAAGATGGAATCGATGTAACAACTCCAGCAATCATCAAGATGCTCCATCTCTCCCAGAAAAAGAAGGGAGTTACCTTCTCTGAAGTGGTGAACAGCTGTCGTATCGTTCCTGTTGCCATTAGCTATGAGTATGATCCCTGTGATTTGATCAAGGCAGGGGAGGAAGTGGCTCGTAAGGCAAAAGGCGAGCATTCCAAGAAACGATATGAAGATTTAATCTCCATCTCTCGTGGAATGAAAGGCTACAAGGGTAATGTGCATATCGCTTTTGGTACTCCGCTGGAAGGCGTGTGGGAGAATTCTGACCAGGTTGCCCAAGAGATAGACCGTCAGATTCATACCCTCTACAAGCTATGGCCAACCAATCTCTTTGCCTATGATTACCTTCATAACAGCACCCAGTTTCAGGAATCCTATAGAGATTTTGACAGCGAGGCTTTCCTGTATCGCTTCAAGGGTACCCGTGAGGAGGTACGTCAATTTGCACTCAACGCCTATGCGAATCCAGTTGTATCATACTTGGCTGCACAGAAAAAGTAGTATTCTTTGGCTCCTCTTCTGCATTCTGCTCCTTGCTTCCTGTAGCAAGGAGGAGATTGTTGTAGCCAATGTGGAGCATTCGATCAACCATGTAATTGACATCACTTCCGGGCAATTTTATGAGCATTTGTTGCTTTCATTCGACCTATTAGGGGAATCGCGACCGGTACAGGTGCGCCTCGCCTCATCAAACAATGTGTCCAGTTGGCTTGCCAGCGTACAAGGGGAAGGTACCGCTTCAGATACTGCACAGTATCAGGTGGGCCCGCTTACCATGGGAGAAGGAATTCCGCTTTCCTCCGGTATATATAATCTAACCATCATCAATGAGGATGGAATTATACGAAGTGAGCAACTCAAACTTTCCGCTTTCCCAAAAGAAAAATTACCGGTTGTAATACCACAGTATGAAAGTGAAACAGGAGTGCTTTCGTCACTCCCTGTTCCAAGTCAGATCCTTCGATATGACGAAACTGGCAAGTTGATATCCACAGTCTCCTTACGTGAGACATCCTATACGCTCCAGCAAGAGGATGCCTCACTGGCAATCCTTGCCGATGACATTACCTACCTCTTTCAGCGTTAGGTTCTCTGGACGGCCTTCATTAGTTCATCCTTGTTGAGCCTGATGACAAAGGTCCTTCCGTGCGGACAGGTCGGCTCTGCAAGAGCAAACACTTTTTCCAAAAGGGAGATGGCCATCATCCTGTCCATGGAATCCCCTGCCTTGATCGCCGCATGACATGCAACGATGGCGTATAATCCTTTTTCGACTTCTTCACTCTCCCCACTCATTGTCTGTATGAAGGAAACCAACTGTTTCTCGATCGAGCGATACATTGCAGGGATTGCATGGATTTCCCACAGGAGATCAGCACTGCGAACCAGTTTGATACCCAAGTTCAAATACACATCCAAATTTTGCTGCAGATAGGTATCGACATCTCGTTCAACCTCAAAGGAGAGAGGAATCATCAAGGATTGTACTTCCCTCTTCGCCCTCACCTCATCATACAGAATCCTTTCATGTGCAGCATGCTGGTCAACTAAGTAGAGATCATTCTCTTTCTCTGCAATGAGGAATAAGTTGAATGCTTGCCCTAGATAGGTAAAATTTTTGTTCTCGGCCTGCATATCCCAGATATTCTCTGTTTCCGTGGCTCTGGTTGTTTGCATACCATCGGATTGAAGAATCTCCTTCGCCTTTTGGAACCACTCAGGGTCGATGGGTTTTCTTGCTTCGCTCTGGTACTTTCCACTGTGTTCATGACTCGATGATTCCGCAGGTCTTTGATGAGTATACATTGCTTTGGGTGTTAATAACGGAGTCTGTTCGTCCTGGATTTCTTTTGCAACAATCCTTGGAATTGTGCGGCGAACTTGACTGGAAATCATTTCCACCACTTGATGATGTATCTCAGCTTTATTCCTGAGCTTTACCTCTCGTTTGGTTGGATGGATATTGAAATCGACCAGGGTAGGGTCAACATCAATGAAAAGATAGCAGTACGGAAAAGCTCCCCCATGCAACATCTCACCGTAGCCATAGGTTACTGCCTGTACCAAGGCGAACTCTTCGACCGGCCTGTTGTTCACGAAAATCTTGATATGCGATCGGTCACTCCTGTAAAGCGCTGGGGAAGAACACACTGCATACAGGTTGAAACGTCCCGCACTATCATAGAGCTCCAGCATTTCTGAGGGAACGATATTCTGGCTGATGGCCAGAATATCCAGAACGCGTTGCTTCTTGGTTGTGGCAGGGAGATCTACACGAACTTTACCGTCAGTGATGAACCGAAACGCCCGTTCAGGGAACGCAAGGGCCTTCTCTTGTAGGACATAACGACACATGGTTGCTTCAGTCGAAGGTCGTTTAAGGAATTGCCGTCTTGCTGGGAGTTCCTTGAACAGACCTTCTACCCTTACCGTTGTTCCTTCTCGCGGACCCCCCGGTTGTACCTGACCTTTACTTCCATTGTCCACGGTAATCTGATATGCATCCTGTCCTAGGTAACTGCTTGCAATGGTGACAGTAGAGACTGCGGCAATGCTATACAAGGCTTCGCCCCGGAAACCCATACTTTGTATGTGGAAAAGGTCTTCAAGGTCATGAACTTTGCTGGTAGCATGGCTTTCGCAAAGCAATGGAAGGTCTTCCTTCGCAATGCCCTCCCCATCATCGATCAACTTGATCGTTTCAAGTCCGCCGTCGGTAACACTGGCAACCAGTGTCTTGGCTCCTGCATCAAGTGCATTATCAAGCAATTCCCGAATGACCGAAGCTGGTCTATCAATAACCTCACCTGCAGCGATACGTTGCGCAACAAGCGGATCGAGCTTTTGTATTCTCATACCATGACTCTATCATAGAAGGCATAAAAGGGCAAAACCTCTCTCTAGAACTGTTTCTCAAGATTCAGGGAAACACTCACACTGAGTACAGGGTTGGTGTAGCTCGCCAACTGGGGAGGGTACTGAGCCTTCACAAGGAGTGTAAAGGGATCAAATGCATATTGGAGGGAGAGGAAACTCGTGCTGTACGGTCCTCTAAGTAAGGAGAGAGCATCCTCATTGCCTTCAAATACGTCAGTGATGTTGTTTATGAGGCCAAGCTGGGCAAATCCAAGGCTAAATTGAAGTCGTTCTTTTGTATAGGAAAGTGATAGCTGGCTGTAGTCAGCTTGGTGACTCCCTGAAACAGGCGATGTAAGATTTGTGATGGTAGTGACATCGGAGCTGAAGGGTATGTTGAACAACAACCTGGCTTGCAAGGCTTTTCCTTGGAAACGTACATCGCCGAGTACTTCAACGGTTGAAGTATAACTTGTAACTAGGAATGAGGCAAACTCATTGGCGATGAGCGGATGATTCTCACCTTTGGTCAGAGAGACCAGCACTTTAGAGAAGAACTGATCTCTCTTCAGTGAGAATCCACTTCCCAGTAGGTAGTTGGGGAAGAAGGTATCTACCGAAGTGTCTATAAAGGAGTCAGTATCGAGAGTGGGGTAGGTAGGAAGAAATCCACTTGCTTGCAAGAGGAACCTGAACTCGGTAGTCCTTGTGTTAATAACTGGGAACCCTAAACCAAGGAATGGATAGACATCAACACGCCAAGATGGAGAGCGGTCAACAACGGCAAGACCACCGAGTGCAACAGACATGCGATAACCACTGTTAGGGGTGAACTGGAGCAGGGAAGACCCAAATTGACGGTTGTTCTTGGAAAGTGCACCAAAATAGAGATCATCAAACGTAGTTACAAGGGTAACCGGCCCCGCTTTGACTTGATTCAATACCGCTAATTTCTGGTCAGAGATGAGCGATGGTGCATACAAACTGCTCAGTTCCGTAGTAATCGGGAATTTCCGATCCATAGTCAGATAGAACGTACTGCTGTTATAGCCGATTCTCAACTGATCAATGAATGAGAAAGCATAAGCCAGTTGTTCGAGATGGGGAGTTGGAACAGGGGAGAACGTGTTGCTGAATGAGGAAAAATCTTCGGTTTCCAGTGCGCCCTGCAACTTTATGCTGAACAATCCTTTTTCGAAATATGGCTTAAGGAAAAGTTGATGTTGCAATATATCTGCATTGCTTCCATCAAAGGTGAACCGATAGCCCAATTCCAGTCCAAAAGATCCCGTTGCTTTTGCCGCTTCTGCAGAGAACGTTAAGGCAGGTCGACTGGCTTCTGCTGGATAAGCAATGGTGCTCTCTCCCTCTTCAATGACTGGCTCCAGCACTGCTTCTTCCTCGGAAGTTACAGGGGCAGTTTCGATGGCTGGCTCTTGAATTCCTTGGATTTCCTCAGATTCCAACGCTTCCTCAACAACTGGAATCTGAGAGGAAACAGGTTCTTCATACTTTATCGCTGGTACCACATCTTCAATAATTTCCTCTGCTTCTATCGTCGCTTGAGGAGAAGAAGGATTGGTTGGAGTCTGAACATGCTGCGATACACGATAAATGGTGGGAACCTCCGGAATCATAGGACGAATAGTGATCTTGATCCTGTCCTTTGGCGGGGCAATGATGATGTTGCTGATCTGTTTCACATGCTCTGGAATCTTTAGTTCCTCAACTTCAACCTGAATGGTTTGCAAGGGTTTTGGAATAAACTCAGATTTCTCAGCTACAACAAGATTGGAAGGTTTCTCAGCCAAGGCATGGATGGTCACTCCTCCCATAAGGGGTGGGGTAAGTGTTATTCTGTCCACTTTTGCTTTCGGAGCAAGTGGTGTGGAGGGAGATGTCGTCTTTTCACTCAGTTCCTGTATGATCTGTTTTGCAAGCATCATATCAGGATACGTCGCATATGTAAGATAGTATCCTGCCTCGATATGCTTCAACCGTGCCATTCGTTCCTGCATGAACAATTTTTCAAAAGTCTTGACTTCCCGTTTAGCACCCGTAAGTACGTTATAAGAATCAACTGTACCAGTAAAGGTGGTGACACTCTCTTCTTCATCGGTGGTGATAACCAGCATTTCACCATTTCCATGTAATACAAAACGGGAGACAGGAGTAGTGACAGTAAGTGAACCGCCTTCCATATCATACGTATTGAAGGTAGCCTTTCCACTGACCAGATAGAGATCAGCTTCGCGGCCTACCAAGTCACCGGTAACCAACAGGGAATCCTCAAAGACATTGATGGTGCCACGAGGCGTAACGAGTAGAATTGGGGTATCAGGATTGTGTATAATCCATCCTTCTGCGATGTTCTGGGCTTGATCACTGGTTGCTTCAAGCCGGTTTCCCTGGCTATCATATAGATGTAGGGCGGCGATATCTCCATCACCGATAAATACCTCATCCTCTGCGAAGAGGGCTGTGGCGATTGTTAAAACCAACAGAAGGAGACCAATGCATCTCACCAATCGTTTCATAGAAACTCCCATCATGACGTTACAGTATTGATATCTTTACCAGTGTGTCCAGCGAATAGGTAGGTTCTGCATTTTCATCGAAGTGGACACGAAGGCCGATATCAAATGAATAGGGCTTGACCTTGATGACTGTTGTCGAAGAAAGCACCACATTTCGTAGTGTTTTCAAGCCTTCAAAGAAACCTTCTTCTGTATTCATAGGATAAAGCTTTTCATATTGCAAGTCCAGTGAAACAATATACATAAAGGGTTTATCGATTCTGGCATTTGCAACAAAACTGTAGTCGTGGAAATCACCATTTGTAAGATTGCTTTCCATATGGGTACTCAAGTAGAGACCACGGCGGGTAATGTTCAAGCCCATCATACCATCGAGATGAATCGTACCAAGCTCAAGACGGAGCTTTTCCGTCTCCTCAGGCTCTCTGGTTTCAAAATCAGAGGAGTAGTAATTTGTATAAAAACTCCCAAAAGTGGGAATGGTCAAGCTGGTGTTGAACACGAAGAAGCTTCTGGTGTGTCCCCATAATCCATACCGTAAGGCTGACCCAAACTGTTTGTTTTGTGTATCAGGAAACTGAAGCAGGAAATCGGTGAACACATCGAGACTCAGAAAATTACTTTCATATAACGGAAGAGAGAAATCGAGTGAAATCATCTCTTTGCCCAAGGGTGCCTGGTTTTCCTCTTGATAAGGGCTGCTTGCATGAGAGAGTCCAACTTCAAGTTTTGAGAATAAGGAAAGTTGCGGGTACTCATACAAGGGATGAGCATAGATGCGCCATGCACGTAATGTTGGTTCATAGAGGTCATTGGTTACGAATTCAAAACCAGCATTCGGGATGTTGAGCAAGGTACCATCGAGCATGACATCAAGTCCTGGTCGGCTCTCACGGTATCCGATACTGTAATCGAAATAACCATTGAGCAATGCACCATCTCCAAGGGTAATCCCCATCAGTTTTCCATACCGGATGTATAAGGACTCATAGCGCTGTCCCCACTGGATCGAGCGGATGAATGAACCATAATGCCTTGCTATCCTGAGCGCATAATCCTCAAAATTTTCTTCGTCTTCCCGCTGTGGTATCTCCCAGGGGGAGAAGTCGAGCGTGAGATTGAATGGGTCGAATGTGGCTTTGCCCTTAATTTTTAGGTCGAGTTGGAGGGAGAGGTTTCCAACGGAAAAGTCCGGTTTATAGGAGACGCTAAACGAACCATCTGAGGATGCTACACCTTCCAGCAGGCTGTCCGAGGTGCTTGGAGGATAGTATGTGTTATCACCAGGAGTAGTTTGTTCAAGGTCGGAGGGTGTGGACGAGTCAAGCAATCCATCAGGACTGCCTGTACTTTCCTCGTTCTGTGGTAGTGTGCTTGACTCCTCTGTGGCTGTAGCGTCATTCATTATTTGCACTTGTTGTACGGAAGAACTCAATTCCTCAGCAGAAAGTGGCAGTAAGACCGTCAGCAGCACCAAAAAGAAGAGCAAGCAGGCACGACAAAGCATTGTTTGCATCCCTCCTCCCTCACTACAATCATCACATGAACCCGGCATGGTTGTAAACAGGCTGGATGTGGACAAGTTACATTCTGGGCTCGAAGTGATGGGCTTTATACATGTGCTCTCGGCTTAGTTTATCTAGGAGCGACAATTCCTTGACGATTGGCTTGATGCGGGAGCGGATGTTCGTCTGGTCATAAGGGCAGACGGGCTTAACCACCGGAAGGTCGTATGCTTCTGCAAGTCTTTTGGTTACTGACTCGTGTACCTCTATCATTGGGCGTATCACATTGATCTTTCCATCGAAAAAGGGCTGTACTGGCTGCATGGTGGAAAAGTTGCCTCTCAGGCAGAGATTCATCAGGCTGGTCTCCACCAGATCATCGAGGTGGTGTCCCATAGCAACAAGATTCATCCCCTCTTCCTCACAACGGGTGAAGAGAATTCTCCTTCTATTCCTTGAGCAGAGATAGCAATTGAATTCACCCTTGAAAGATTCCGGGAATTGATGCTCATCCACTATTTGAAAATCGTACCCAAGGTCATTGAAGTAGGTGGCAAGCAATCCACGGAATTCCTCTGGAATCGGGTGTTCGATCCAGTTGATCATCAAGGCCTTTAGATTGTAGTGGATAGGTAGCCACTTCCTCCTGATAGAGAGGGCCAGGGCAAGGGCCAGGCTGTCCTTGCCCCCGCTTGCGGAGAGAAGCACGGTATCGTTCTCTCGAATCATAGAGTAGGTATTCACAGCCTTGCCGGTATGTTTGATAAAACGCATGACCCAAGGAGGGATATTTCCCTCAAGCAGTGTCCTATAGGATAATTTTTCCATGTAATCAGAACTCCAATGCTCTTCTCAATGCCTCTGAAGAGAGCGTATGTGGTGTGAAGATTCTGAATTTTCTCAAGCTTTTTGTAAAGACCCTCCCAATATCATTGGAGAATACGTAATCTACCTCGCCGAATCCGCTCAGTGATCCATTCTCGTGAAGGATGGGAAGGTTTGCCTCGAAGCTGATCGGTTCTGGAATATCCACAATAATTTCACTGGGATCACACCCAAGTTTTTTCGCAATGCTTCTCTCGAAGGAGAGCCGAGTGAAAAGATCATGGTTCATTTTCTCCAGCACACCTGCTTCTTCAAAGGGTTTCTCGAATTTTGCTGTGTACAGTTGATTATCACGCACCAAAGAGAAGAGGTTGCTGTAGGTGAAGTACTTCTTTTGTGGCAGTGAGAAGAACTGCTCATCATCCAACCCATAGAGATCTTCTGCCAGCAACGATCCATCAGCCAAGGATGCAAGAACGGCTTTTTTGATCATTGCAGTGGCACTTCGGGTTGTGGTATGCCAATAGACATTGCGATACATCAGATACTTGCTGAACAGGAGGTGTTCCACCGAACCGAGAGCTTCCTCCTGCAAAGCCAGTCTGCCTTGTGCAATGACAAGTCGGTCAACGATGTAGGATACATCCTGGGTTCCATAGGGAACCCCACAGAAAAACGCATCCCGGTTGAGGTAGTCAAGCTTGTCTGGATCGAGTGTCCCAGAGAGGATGCTGCGATAAAGCAGGACCTCTTCATCATCACTCTCTTGGTGTTCATCAATGATGGAGCCAACTCGCTCAGGATCCAGTCCTGCCTGTTCAATCGCACTGTGTAAGATTTTGTCCTCCCTTATCATTGCAGAGGCAATTTCCTCATGACTGGTAAGAGGAAGTTCTTTGAGTGAATGGGCAAACGGGAAGTGTCCAATATCATGCAAGAGGCATGCACAGAGAAAGGTAAGGGCTCCCTCCTCTGTAATTGGAAGCTGTTGTTCGTGGCTACAGAGGCTTTGAAGGATGGAATACCCAAGATGATAGACACCAAGGCTATGGTCGAGCCGTGTATGCACAGCTCCTGGATAAAGGTGGAAGGTGGGTCCTAATTGTTTGATTCTTCCCAGCTTTTGTACTGTTGGAGTCAATACAATGGACTTGAAGGCTCTAGAAAGCTTTATATCCTTCCACAAGGGATCTCGAATCGTTGTTTCCTGTTGGCGATAGAGTGCAGCGAGCAACTCGGTATTGCGGTATTGCATACGGAGAGTGTAGAGCAGTGTTCACCTTGGTGTAAAGTACAAGATTATGGTAGAGTGAGAAGCCTTTCATCGGGTACACTGACAGAAAGCGAGGAATGTCCATGCATCATTACCTGATTATCGCCGATGATTTCACCGGTGCAAATGACAGTGGTCTACAACTCAAACGGAAAGGGCTCTCTACCCGTGTAACGATTGGTAGCTATTCCCCGAGAGATACGTTGGCTGATGCACTTGTGTTGGACACTGAGTCACGGAATACAAGCGAGCTAGAAGCCGCTTCCTTGGTTCATTCTGCACTACAAGGATTGGATGATAGAGCCTTTTCCGTAATCATGAAGAAAATTGATTCCACCCTGCGCGGCAATATTTGTACCGAAGTCATGGAGGTTGCAACGTTCTGTACTGCAGAACTGATCATAGTTTCTCCTGCTTTCCCAGATCAAGGAAGAACAGTACAGGGCGGAAGACTATTGGTTCATGGAAAACCGTTGCTGGAGAGTGAGTATGGCAAGGATCCTAGAAAACCGGCAATGGAGGATGACCTGGTTTCTCTGTTTTCCCAGGGACAGAATACGTATAGAGTGGCGCACCATCTGAAGGGAACTGCATTCCCGGCCGTGGAAGGGAAAACCATCCTAGTCTGTGATGCACTTACACAAGATGATCTGCTTCATCTTGCCAACTGGGCTGTCCAGCGGAAAGAACAGATATTGTATGTAGGGAGTGCGGGACTCGCTGATGCGCTCTGCAATGTACAATTTCCCTCTCGTGGAGTACTGGGAATGGTTGCAAGTCTTAGTGGGGTAACACGCAATCAGGTGATGTATGCAAAGAAACACGGTATAGTCACTGAAGAGGTTGCAGTGGAAACATTGCTTGAAGCTGGGGATTTTTCCGTACTCATCCAACGAATTAAAGAGACAATACTAGGGCGAAAGCCGGTTCTGGTTGTTGTTTCCTCAGTTCTTGATGAGACTGCTTTCAATCGTTCTATTGAGAAAGGGGATAAAAAAGGCCTCTCTTCAGATGCAGTTGCTGCAAGGATCAGGGACTCCTTCAGTCTCTTGGGGAAGGATTTGGTTGAGCAGTGTGATGTGGGCGGTTTGTTGCTCACCGGGGGAGATACTGCGTTCGGCTTGTTGGAGGCTTTGGGAATCCATGAGGTGGAAATACTCAGGGAAGTACAAGGTGGTATTCCCCTCCTTGAGGTACCAACAGGGAATTATGCGTCGATGAGAATTGTCACCAAGGCAGGGGCTTTCGGAAATAAACAAGCAATTGCTTATGGAATGAGGGTTTTGCAAGAACGGTAGGAGCGTGTTATGGAAGGAAAGAAATTTGGGATTACACTTGGGGACCCCTGTGGTATTGGGCCTGAGATTACCCTCAAGGCTTTGCATGCCAAGATGGAGTACCAGAAGAGCGCATTGTTGTTTGGAACCCGTTCGCTTTTGGAGTATTACAACTCCCTTCTTGGATACGAAATGAGGTTCAATACAATCAAGAAGATTGAAGAGTGGGATGACTCAGCAATCAATGTGTATGACCCTCATCCGGTTGATATTTCCCAGATCCAGGTAGGAGTAGTAACCTCCCTTGGTGGTACCATAGCCTTTGAAAGCGTGCGTGCTGCAATCGAATTTGCATTGCGTAAGGATATTTCATCAGTGGTTACTGCTCCACTCAACAAGGAAGCACTCCACCTTGCAGGATTTCCCTACGCCGGCCATACCGAAATCTTTGGTGCATTTACCAAAGGGGAGCGGTATGCAATGTTGCTTTACAGTGAGAAATTGAAGGTCATCCATGTCTCAACCCATGTTTCGCTCAGAAAAGCCTGTGACCTCTGTAAGAAAAGCAGGGTCCTTGAAGTCATACATCTTGCACATGAGACACTCAAGAAGATTGGCTATGAGAATCCAAGGATTGCAGTGGCGGGCTTGAATCCACATGCAGGGGAAAATGGAATTTTTGGGGATGAGGAGATCAAGGAAATCATTCCCGCCATCGAGGAAGCGAAGGCAGAAGGATTGAATGTCAGTGGTCCAATCCCTCCTGATACGGTATTCTTGAAAGCGCTTCAAGGTTCTTGGGATATCGTGGTAGCAATGTACCATGATCAAGGGCATATTCCTTTGAAAATGCTCAGCTTCGAAAGCGGGGTTAACATCACTGTCGGTTTGGATGTCATCAGAACTTCCGTAGACCATGGCACTGCTTTTGATATCGCCGGTACATTGAAAGCAAGTGAAAAAAGCCTACTGAAAGCAATAGAGATCGGGGAAAAACTCTAGGAAAAGGAAAGAGGAGGCACTGCCTCCTCTTTCTCAATACTACATCCCTTATGGTTATCCTACATAGGGGATGGCATAGGGTCCATCACTCAGATAGAGAATCTTCAAGTCCTTTCTTTGCTCTCTCTTTTCTATATGCTGGATGACTTTCTTGACAACCTCGCTGTACTCAGTGCTATTGGTCAATGAGGAAGCATCGATTCCAGGGAGTCCGCTATTGTCCTCTCCCGCAATCTGGGGAGCATAGTAATAGTAGTGGTCCAAAGGAATCTTCTCAAATACGGAAGCCCATTTCTGTACCTGCCATTGGTCTGGCATGAACGGCCAATCCTTGCTGTGCAGGAGGGTCACCAGTTCTTGTGCGCTGGTAAGCGCCAAGATACTCAGTACAGTCTTGTACATCACCGAACCCACAACATCTTTCTTGTCCGTAAAGTTGGCAATGCTGATCAGATACCCGTCCTTCTTCAACGCACCGATTGCAGCAAAAGCTGCCTTCGCGCTCTGGTAGTGGTTAATCCCGACAAACCCAGCGTGCGTGATGACAATATCAGCCTCCTCCTTGATGGGAATCTTTGCATACCCTTTTACCATCTCAAAAGCTTTTTGATGTGCCACCTCCAAGTCTCCAGCAAACACTCCCGTGATGTTGAATGCATGGTCTAGGGTTACGTTGATGATGAAATCCACTCCTGCCATCTTTGCGAATGCGAGAGATTCCTCATGTACTGGATTACCATCCAAAAGCAGGTCACAGCTGTTTTGATGACCCATCAGGTCTGCTCCGTGGAACAGGAAGGTGCCATGTTCGCTGATTAGGCCTGGACAGACGGATTTGCGTCCACCACTGACCCCAGCCATAAAGTGGCTTTCCACCAATCCTGTGAGAATTTTCAAATCAGCCTTGCTATAGATGCTGTTGATCTTCACCTCGCTTCCCCGCTCGGTCCTGCCGAGGTAGGTGAGGTTGTCATCCTCTTTGCAATCATGATTTACGATGGCAATCTTATGTTCAAATACCCAAGGATCAATGATTCGTTCAATCTCATCATCGGTCATTGGACGGTGTGTACCAGTTGCAATAAGAACCGTAAGATTATCTTTTTCATACCCAGTTTCAAGAAGCACTTCCAGAAGAGGAACCAAGATGTTTCCTTCCCCCTTGTACGGTACTGGACGGGTATTGTCGGAGATGACAATTACGGCCTTTGCTTGTGGGTTTGCTGCAAGTTTGGCTTTCGCTATATGTTGGAAGCTATCGGATGCAATGGGATTGGCAAGTGCATCAGAAACCGCCTGTTTGGGATCACTGAGTGCCTTTGGCGCCTGCATTGCATACACTAGGGTATGTTCAGGTAATTCTAGTTTCTTTCCCTGGCTGTCTATTGGGTTATGTACCTGCATGGTTGACTCCTTGAGCAAAGAAAGACGAGCATGTGCCCGTCTTTCTTGATAATTGTATACAAAACGTGCATGTTCAGCTTATAGTTGCTGGCCTTTTGCGTCAACCGCAATTTCCGCGCTCGTGGTAGGATGCTCGTTCACAAGTCCACGCTTCAAATCCCACCTGTAGAAGAAATCAACCAGGAACGGGACAAGCAAGGCTGTCACAATGATGGAAGCAGCTACCTGTACGGTTGCTTTGTCTGCAAATGGAGCCCAAGCTGGGTCCACCAATGCAATAGCGGCTGGAGTGGCAATGGAGTTACCAGCAGAGGTACCGACAGCAGCACCTACGGCGGCAGTTCTTCTCGACTTCTTGGGAATCAGCCACTTGAAGATGAAGTAGGAAGGTACACCGGTGATGATAAGGGTCATGAGACCGAGGATGATACCAGGAATACCAGCTTCAATGATTGTCTGCAGACTCAGTCCTGCGCCGAGTGGGAAGGCAAAGGTGAAGATTGCGATAAACATGCCAGGTTTGAGGAACTCTCTGATTCTCTCATCAAGGTTGCCCAGGATCATACCAACTATGATGGGCACGATGACAGCAACAAGACTCATGATAGGAATGTTTGCAACACCGGCAACACCCATGAAAGCCATCTCGAAGAAAGGACCATCATTGGAGGAGATAACTGCGATAGCTCCAACATCAGACTCATCACCATACTTGGAAGCCAGTGCGGTATAGAGTCCACCATTACTGTTGGACATTGCACTGATCATGGCAAGCGGTGTAACACCAAGGAATGCAGCTTCAGGTCCAGCAACCTTCGCAAAGATAACACCAAAAGCAACACCAAAGAGAACCTTGCTGAAATTGAGGACCACGCCTTTATAGAGCGACATACCAGCAGTTCTAAACTGAATCTGTGCTCCACTGCAGAAGAAGAGCAAGGCAATCAAGGTAAGTGAACCTGTCTTGAAAAATGCAGTGGTAAAACTGCCAATCATCAATGCTTCAGGAAAGAATGTGTTGGTCAATACCCCGAGTACCAAAGGCACTACCATCAATCCACCAGGAATCTTGTTGATTGTTTCGAGAATTGGAACTTTTCCCATCTTCATGTTGTGAGTCTCCTTTTGTTTGTTATAAACTTTTTAAACCTTACCATGGATGTACAGAAAGTCCAGAAAAAAAGAAATCATGTTGTAATACTTTGACATTGGGAAGAAAATGCATCATATACAAAGTATGAAAGAAATCTTTTTATTTCCGATTCTGCTATGTCTCTGCGTGGTTCCTCTTGCAGCTGATGAAACCAATTCGTTCCAAGAAGCATACGACGCACAACTTCCGACGGATGCAATGATTGGCCAAATTGTAAGAGGAGAGGCAGGGAGTGCTGAGGAGATAACCAAACAGGCTTTAAGAGAACCTTATGGGCCAGTATGGCTTGAACGCTATGTCAGTGAAATATTGAGAAAAGCGTTTGCCAATACCTATAACGAGCAATTGGTCTCCCTGCTTCCTGCAGAACAAGTGCAGGTGGGAAGAGCAATGGTTCGCTCTGGTCTCTATGAAGTGCCGTTCTGCTTCCATTCACCAATCTACCATTGGGGAACGATGGTTTGGACTTCTAATGAAAAAGATGAGTGGGAGCTTTTAGCTATAGAGGTAAAACCGTTACTCTGAATCAGTATCCACATCCTATTTCTTGATCACCAGGATATAGGAATCTTTTTCTTCTACGGTGAATGTCTGTTGTTGGGACTCTTGACCTCGAAGGTACTGCATCAGTACAGCAGAATCTACATCAAGATTCTCAAGATTGATGATATAAGCTTTCTGTTGGGGTTTTATGGTTATCTGGACATCTTCCATTTCTGTTCCATCAAGGAGTGGCCCTTCCCAGTGTTGCTCGTCAGGGTTTATGGCAGGAGTCTTGCTGTAGACACCACAACTGGAGACCAGTGTAATGGTACCCAAAAGCAAGCATATACATATAAACTGTACAATACGAGCGTGCAGTCTCATCAACCCCCTCCAGAGCAGAACCAGTGTATCCATAACAATAACAAAAGAAAAGGGTAAAGATTACAAAAGAATTCGAATGGAACATTTTGGGGAATGGTATAGAGTGCCTTCCAACATGGCATTGCACGAGCAGATCTGTACAGTAGCGCCTCTGGCAGTATCATTGTCTGCTACGATTGCAGTCTCAGTGAAGATAATCATCAGGTTTTCGAGGCTCTACGCGAAACCCATGACGTGGTCTATGACCAACACTCCGCTGGGCACACTTGGAAGTTCTGGGATAAAGCCTTGAAACGATTGCTTAGGTGGTTGTCTCTCTGATCAGGCTTTTTGTCCTACAATGGTAAAGGGTGTCTGGTAATCCACCCACCGGTCGTCCAAGGTGAATACGACGTCAGTGTCACAGAAGTTTGAGTAGGAGTACATCGCCTTTATCATCTCCAGCCGGATTGCATCCAGCTGTTTGACTGGTCGTTCTTCAGAGAGAAACACATAGATGACAACCATAAGGGAACGCCCACGTTTCAATGCATAGACTTCTGCCTTTCGGAATGCATGCTTTTTCACAAAACGATTGGTAATCTTCTCTAAAGAAGTCTGCACGGAAAGATTTGGTGCGGCTCCCAGCAGTTCCCGGCTGTAGACCACCAAGTCCTTGATGAGCACAGGACTGAGACAAGCCAGGAAGAGAACAGTAAGTGCAGGATCAATGTAGGTGCTCAAGAAAGCAAAACGGGTTTGCTTGATCAAGCCGACCATCCCGATTGCAAGTACAGAGGCGAGGGAGAGGAAGGTGTCAAGCAACCATGCCTTACTCTCTGAGCGGAGGGTCGGGCTGCTCAGTTTTTTAGCCTTTTTTGCAAGGGCAAGCCAAACAACAAAACAGACGACCAGGGAGAATACAGAGACGGGGAAAGCGATGGAGAAGGTGATGGCATAGCCACCTCGGGTCATTGCAATACCGGCCATAGTGCCAATGGTTACCACCATCGTAAGCAGGACCAGACTCCGCAAGACCAAAAAGAATGGTTCAAAGGCTCCGTACCCAAAGGGAAACCGGTCATCATCTTCTTTGAAGAGAAGGGTTACCACTCTCCCTGAGCCGATGATGAACATGCTCTGGATTAAGGAATACAGTCCATCGAGAAGCATTGAGTTTGAATTGGCTAGAATGGAGACAACCAAGCCGAGTATGCCGAATCCAAGGCAGACAAAGGTTGTCACCCGTAGTAACAGTAGTTCTTGTTTTTTATTACTCATATAAGATTATTTGTAATATCAATCATGGCGTTCATTCGCCCGAGATCACCGTTTATGGTCCTACGTATAGGACAGATACTGCGTATCAAATCAGGTGATATGTTGATATATATTGTAGGTAGTATACAGGAGTCCTGAAAAAACCGCAAGCAATCGCATTGCCTCACAATTATTCTAATCGAAACCCTTGCTAAGAATGCGCTAGCATCAGCAAAGAAAGTTTTAAAGCTTGCCTACGTAGAAGCCGAGGATACTGCAGCTTGCCGAGTATCAGTTACAAGAAGCCATACTTTCCAGTGAACGAATTAGATTCGATGCATCAATCACAGACCAGCTGTCGCTTGCGCAGAAGGAGCTGGATTGGTACCAAGCAGCGTTCACCGTAATCGGAACATCCTCTATCTGCAGATGAGCCTTCAGGGAATACTAGAATAGACTGCTCTCTTTGAGCAATCTCTTATGACGATACATTGCTTTGTCGGCAAGGGTGAATGCATCATCATAGGAAATGCCTTCATCATTGCTTGCAACTGCATACCCCCAAGCGACATCGAGGGGATGAGCAAGTTTTGTGTTGGTTTCCAATAACAGCATTTCAAAGTGTTCCATCTTGGGCCGCATCTTACTCTTCTTTGCCCTTGGAAGCAAGACACAGAACTCATCACCCCCAATCCTAAAAACATTCCCTTCAGGGGAGAATGCTTTGTTCAGCAAGTCTGCCAGGGTGGAGAGCAAGTAGTCTCCCTCCTGGTGTCCCCATGTATCATTGATTCTCTTCAGGTTGTTCATATCGAAGAGGATGAAGGCCAGATCTTGTCCTCTTTGTTGGGAGGATGCCAACATTCGCTCGAAAGCTATGCGGTTTCTTGCTTGGGTAGGCAAATCAAAATCAAATTTTGCTTCCTGCTCGATGAGATAGTACAGCAACAATGTTACAGCAATGGAACTGGTGATATAGGAATCCTCCAGATAGAAATACTGGAAGATGGTTGCAATGATCGGCAAGCAATAGACCAGAACAACTAGAAGCTTGCTTGGGGAAATCGGCACATGGCGCATTTTGAACAGTTGCATCAAGATAAGGACATAGTAGAAGTAGGAGACACCGGTGGTCAAATAGAAGAATGGTCCGCGGATATATTCATTGGAAGTACTGACTGAGAAGAACCAACCATTCTGTATGGAGAGGATTGTAAGGAGCGCGTTCAAGCCCAAAGGAATGAAGAGAATGCCCTTAACCATTGTCCCATATTCACTATACCCCAGGTACCAGAGGATGATGAGAGCAACTGCCGGAATAAGAATAAAATAGAGAGCATTTGCAAGCAGATGGGCGATGAAAGCAAAAGCAGTGGTTCGGCCTGCCATGCTGTAACCCAATACTTCCACTGCCAACAGCACAAGGGTTATGTAGGACGCAAGAATATAGTACCGATTCTGTTTGGATCCACTCAGATGTCGTTTAGCCAGATAGATAGTGAAGCACAATGGAACCATGCTGAAAATATCTATGATGATGAGTGGGTTCACAAATTGCTCCTTGGAACAGCCTTCACGCAAATGGTATACGTAAGAGAAGAATTTGCCTACAGAAAGCAGTAAGAAAACAAAAAAAAGTGCAGACATAAAAGCTCCTATGTAATAGAAGCAATATAGAAAGAAATTACATTTTTCCCGTTATACCTGCTGGTATGGATTCAAGTAACTATGCCGCAATCCAAATGTTTTGCTGCATAGAGCCCCACAAGCATATAGCAACTGGTAAGAATGAAGACCAGAGGAAAGCCTAGGTAGGGGAGTAAGAGACCTGCAAGCATAGGATAGAGAATATTCATCAAAGCACCAGCACCACCAATTCCAGTATAGATTGGTCGGTTCTCATCTGTGGAAATCTCTAGAAGAATTCCTACCGTAAGGATGTGATAGAGTGCGCTGGTGGCTCCTCCAAGCAGGAATGCGAGCGGATAGAGGGAAGGGATTGCTATCAGCAACAGGGCTACGAGCGGGGTGAATGCACCGAGGAAGATGAAGAAATAGAGCAGGGGACGATAGCGTTGCCCCTTGCTGAACAGGTTCGCCAAGATGGTTGCAATCAAGGATCCTGAAAGCTGGAACAACAGGAAGGTTCCTGTTCTCCCCCCGTCCATTCCATAGTGTTGATTTGCCAGTACCACTAAAAAGGGTAGGGTAGAGAGAATGACACCTGAGGTGTTAACCAATAACAGGTAGAGCCTAACATTACGGTCCCCCTTGATGGCTTCGGCAAACATGCCAAGTTTATCAGCAAGACTTTGGCTCTTCCTCTCTGGAGGTTCTCCCTCCTTAAGCATCCAGAAGCCACTGGTTGCAAAGAGTAGCAACAGGCTTGCCATAAGAAACAGAAGGCTGTAGCTGTCTGGGTAGGAGAGGTAGGATAGAACAATCTTTACGACAACTGAACTGATAATCAAGCCAATACTGCTGATCAGTTGTTTCTGGGTAAGCAGCTTCTTTCTCAGAGGTTTTTCAATGGTGCTCCCAAGGATATCAGTGTATGCGATGTTTGCCCATGCACCGCTGAAGGAGAACACGGTTATCAAGAAGAGGATAAGCCAAATCTTCCAGGTAGCAGGCTCTCCAAGGTTGTGCAAGAATATTCCCAGGCTTGCAAGCGCTGCAACCCTGAAGTAGATACCCACCAAGAGAGCCGGTTTCTTATGCTTGAATCCCATGATGAAAGTCGCAAACAATAACTGCATGAAGCTGGCAAATCCCACCATGATTGCGGTAAGCAACCCGAGGTGGAACGTGGTAGCTCCACTCTCGGTGAGCATGGCAGGAGCAACGGTATTTACGTCTATGAAGCTCATGGTCAGCGAGAGGAACAGGGCATGGATCATGAAAGAACGATAGTTGGTGATGCGCATCAAAAACCTCCTCCTTACGTTGAATATAGCAACGTACCTCGGCTTTGGGTATCAAAATAATGAAGGAGGATTAAAGGTCAATCATGAAAAATACGATGAGAGGCTTGTAATACTTCCTCGGTTGCGGCATTGATTTTGGTGTACACCTCTTGATTGATTCTCTCATACAGTAGCACGTTTGCCTCATTAGGTTTGAAATTATCTCGAATTCTCACCATATGTTCGATAGCTGAAGACCTATCAGGATACACTCCCAAGGCAAGGGCAGTACAGATTGCAGCTCCCATACTGGCCGACTCATTTACCTCGTTCCGATGAGCAGGCACTCCAAATACATCGGCAAAGATCTGCATGAAAAGATCTCCATTGGACCCACCACCACTTACAATGAGATGATCTATTTTCTTGCCCATCTCATCGCACATCGCCTTCGCGTTATTCTTCATGGTCATTGCGATGCCTTCAAGTACGGAGCGAAACATATGCGGTCCCTTGTGTGAACCGTTGAACCCAATCATGATGCCTCGCTCCCATTGATGGGTGGGACGGGCAAGCCAGTGCAAGATAGTGTATAGTCCATCACATCCAGCAGGAACATCTTTTCCCAGTACATTCAAATATGCTTCCGGCGAAAGATTGTGGCCTTTTGCTTGTTCTTCCAAGCCAGAACCCATGAGGTCCTTGATCCAGGTAACGGTAGCCATCCCCCTACGAATCCCATTGCTCTCATAGAGAAATTCACCCGGTACAGCCCCAGGATTACTCCAATAGAACTCTGCATTTTCTTGGTATGTATCTCCTACCATCATGCTTGTGATGTATGTGCCTAGTGACACCAAGACGGTTCCAGAATCAGTCAAACCTGCACCTAGGCCTTCTACGGCTTTATCATTTGCAGTAGAAACAACGGGGATTCCTGCAGGAAGCCCGGTAGCTTTACTCGCTTGTTCTGTTACATAGCCCAGGACGGTAGCTGGGTCTACCAACTCAAAGAGCATGGACCGTGGTGTGGTATAGGAATCGAAGAGTTCACCATCCGGGTACCACTGTAATGTCTCCGGATCGATAGGCCAGGGACCCACGTAGTTTGATCGAGTATCCTTGGTCTCTCCTGTCAGTCGATGGGTCAGATACCCTGTAGCGGTGGTAACATACCTCACCTCAGCATCCTCATGTTCATAGGGATAGGAGAGACGGATATCCATCCAGCTTTGCACCGGGGAAGCCAAATTTCCATCTTCCTTGAGGAGGGCACGACAGCAACGGATGGAGCCCAAGCCGATGCCGATAATATCCTCTATGTTGCCTTGAAACGAACTAAGCATTCCTTTGCAAGCCTGTTGCAAAGTGTCCCACAGATCATCAACAGGGTGTTCAGCCCTTGAGTCTCCATACAGATGGATTTCCTTGAGCGGCACAGTATCTGAGCAAATCTCTCGACCGAGGGTGTCAAATAGTGCCACTTTGGTACTCTGTGTACCACCATCGATTGCTACAATATACTTCTGTTTCATGGTTACTTCTTTATCTCTATGATTCCTATGATTTAGCGTATCAGGAATCCTCCATCAATAGTCAATACAGTTCCGTTCACATAGTTGGAAGCATCGCTGGACAGATACACGCAGGAACCCATCAAGTCGGTTGCTGTACCCCAACGATTTGCAGGAATATGAGATACAATTCCCTCATTCCGTTTCTGGTCGCTGCGGGTTTTCTCTGTCAACTTGGTTGCAAAGTACCCAGGGGCTATGGCATTGACCTGGATATTGAATTCTGCAAGCTCATCACTCATCGCCTTCGTCAATCCAACAATACCATGTTTTGATGCAGCATATGCTGGTGACCATCGCCCGCCGAGAAAAGCGTACAGCGATGCAATGTTGATGATTTTCCCACTTCTCTGTTTGAGCATGTGGGGGCTGGCTTCGTGTATCATCTCAAAGGCAGCGGTCAGGTTCACTGCAATCATCTTGTCCCAATCACTTCGATTGAATTCAGTAACATTCTCTTTGTTTATGCTGATACCTGCACAGTTGACCAGGATGTCAACACTTCCCCAAGTATCGAGGCACGCATCTACGACACGTTTGCATTCACCCTCTTCGGTGATGTTGCTGTGGATATAGTGATACTCAACTCCACAATCTTCAACCCACTCTCTTGTCTGACCATCATCTTCCAAGATGCTCGCTACCATGACATTTGCTCCAGCCTTTGCCAATGCTACGGAGAACGGTTGCCCCAAACCGCTGTTCCCGCCGGTAACAATGGCGTTTTTCCCTTTCAAGGAAAAGAAGTCCATGGTGAAGTCAGGTATATTCATTCGCTCTCTCCTCTGTATTGATCGTGAATTGTTCCCTCATTTTCTAAGGCAATCCGTTGTAACAGCTTTTCTATAAAAATCTTTGCATCACCAACAACTACAACATCCGATATGCTGCAGATCGGCGCGTCTGAGTGGGTGTTCACTGAAAGTATCGTCTCTACATTACGTAATCCTTCCACATGTTGGATTGCCCCATCAATACCGATGGCAATATACAGTCTCGGGTTGACTATCTTCCCTGATTGTCCTACCTGGATGGTACGGTTGGCAATCCCTTGGTCAACAAGTTTCCGGCTTACAGAAACTTCGCCCCCCAAGGCTTTTGCCAGTGTTTCCAGGAGTGGATATGCTCTCTTTGCACCACCACCTCCGGAAACAAGCACTTTGCTGTCACGAATATCATAGGAAACAGAACGTTGCTTTCTTTTCAGACAGGTTAGGGACGATGGAGATTGTAGTTTCTTGGTATAGTTCTGGATTATGGTGTTCACTCCTGATTTTTGTTCCCAGGTAAATATTCCAGGTTTGATGCTCAGGATAATGGGAGGGCTACTTGTTATTGCAATACCGGAGAGAATATTCCCAGAGTAGGCTGTGCGTACAAACTCCAAGGCGTCATCACGTGTCTTCACATCATTTATTTCAGCGACCAATCCAACCTGTAACCGCTTTGCCAGTCGTGGTGCAACCATTCGTCCGATCCATGTACCAGGGATAAGGATGGCATCAAACGCATAGGTCGAGTGGAGATCCATAATGATTGCACAGATATATCGTGCATCTTCACAGATATTCCCCTCATCCTGGACTAGGATGATCCTCTCAAAGCCTTCTGGCAAGTTCTCTTGGTCAGGAGAGAAGGCAAGCAGCCAAGATTCATGCTTCTTCCCATCATAGATTCTATTGCTCACCTCAAGGAGATCATTGCTACGCTTGGGGAGTCCAGTGTCTCCAAGAATCAGGGTACGCTTCATGCTACACAAACCCCCTTTCCTTTAGATAGGAGAACACAAATTCAATTCCCTCATCATCTGCCTCCACCACCGTCTTTTCCCGTATGCGACTATTCGCTTCGTAGGTATGTACCACCTTGGTCAGGGAACCCTCCAAGCCGATATGTGTGGAATCTATTCCAAGTTCTTTGTTGGTGAGAATAGTAAGCTTGTCTGAGACGTCTTTCTGCAGATCTGCATAAGACGGATAGGGAAGTTTACAGGTGCTGCTCCTAGCAAGACTCAGTACTCCAGGAAGTTGCATGGACCAGGTGGTTGTTTCCTTCTCACCCTCAATGGAGAACACTGCATCTGTGCGAGAAGTCCTCCCAACATCAATATCGGTGATATCCAACATGTGATCAAAACCGAGCATCTGGGCAATCTGCCCGGGGATTTGGGATGTTGCTCCATCAAGCGATCGGCTTCCACTGAGAATTACATCAAACTCTTGGCTCTTGAGATAGGTGCCCAGCACCTCACTGGTTGCATAGGTGTCGCTCCCTGCAAAAAGAGGGTCAGAGATGAGCGTTCCCCTGTCCACAGGAAGCCTGAGAAGGTCATGCATGTGTGGTACTACAGAGGATGGAGCCATGGAGACTACATGGATCAAGGACTCAGGATGCTGCTCCTTCAGCTTGAAAGCGAAGGAGAGTGCACACTCATCATCTGGATTCAACACCATCCTGGTGTGTTCTCGTACCATGGCACTTGCATGATAATCATAGGTGAACCCAGTTATATCTGGAACGAATTTTACTAAGCAAATGATGTTCATAGGGACACCACTTTATTGGTACTTCTTACCTTCTTCCTGGGGGAAGATGGTACCAAAGTTCATGATGCCGTTCGGATCAAACGCTTCTTTCAGTTTCTCCAGCATGTAGTATGCGGAGCCATGTTCCATCTTGGTCCATTCATTACGGAACTTTCCAATTCCATGGTGGTGGCACATTGACCCCCCAAGTTTGAGGGTTTCCTCCACGATGATCCGTTGTAATGGGTGGTGGTACACCCTCATTTCATCCTCAGGAGCACAGTGGATGTCATAGTTGTACACGAAGTACATGTTGGTCCCATTGATATAACTATGAGAGGAGTGGCCTCCGAGCAGGGTCAAGTCATGGTAACGGGGATAGTCCTCTTTTATGCGCTTGATGACATTGTGGTAAATTTCTGTGATCGTGCTCCAATCGGCAGAAATTTCGGTGGTGAAGCCTGAGTGGCTGTCGTGCTCTTTCATTCCCTCAAATTCATCGTCAATGTCTTGCTGGGACCAATTGAGGTTGTTGAACCAGTTTTCTATATGCTTGCTGTCAACCTGTTCGATGATACCGTCCTTGAATTTCTCAACCGCCTGCTCGATTGCCTCACCTGTGGCTTTCACGATACCCTCAGGACCTTCTGCCATGAACAGCAGTACACACTTGTTCTTGTGGAAGTGATAGAAATGCTGTGCAGCATCCTCTTCACTGTAGGTACGGGCAACTGAGGGACGAAAACCGTTTACCATGACCTCTCGCAGGATCTTGATTCCTGTATCGATGTCCTTGATAAGGTATCCATAGAACGTATTGTTTTCAGGATAGATCTTGAATATCTTGACCGTTACTTCGGTGATGTAGCACAGCGTGCCTTCATTACCGATGACGATGTGTCGGATATCCGGTCCCCCTGAACGTCTTGGTACATTCTTGATTCTAGAAATATGTCCATCTGGAAAAACGCACTCCAGTCCGACAACCATATCTTCTATTGCCCCGTAGAGGGTGGAAAACTGCCCGATGCTCCGTGTTGCGACCAGTCCCCCAAGTTTTGCAACCGGTTTTGACTGAGGTGAATGCCCAGTGGTAAATCCATCTTTTCTCAAGGCATCTTCCAGCTCCTGTAAGGGAACACCGGCCTGTACGGTTGCTTGCATGTTGTAGGTATCAATGTTGATGATCCTGTCCAGATGCAGTGCATCTATGACGAGCGTCTGTTCCTTCCAGTTTTCAAGCCCACCCTCGGTAGCTGTTTTCCCCGCACGTGGGATTACGTTGACCTGGTTGGTGTTGCAGAACACAAGCAAATCCCGTACTTGCTCAGGGGAATCCGGGTAGACGATTGCTAACGGAGAAGGGACATCAAGTACCTTTCGTGCTTTAGCATATTTCTTGTATCTATCTGCTGATGCATCATAGAGATCTTCACTGTTGGTGTTGATCTGCGTTGGTTTCAGCATTGTTTTCAGTTGTTCAATAATCATTTCGTTGTTCACGGATTCCTCCAAAGTCTGGGTGACAAGTCCAAATAGGTATTTTACCCATTTGTCCTTATGGTAAGGGGCCATGTTTGTAATGTCAATAAATATGGAAAAATTTCTAAAAAAATAGAGTAATATAATTAAAATAGGAAAATTTTCCATTTTATGATTGCGTACCAAGCGATTTTACCTGTATACTTCCGTTGTCAGTGATTACACTGTCATCAGTTGCATGAATAAGGAAGGACATACTGTTTTGAATACCATTGATTTACGTACATTAAATCCCCTGGAGCGACATATCCATGAGGTTCTGCTTGCCCAAAAAGATACTTCTGGTACCTTGCGCATTACCCAGGCTGCTGAGGTATGCAATTGCTCAGTATCAAAGATTTCGAAGTTTGTGAGAAAGCTTGGGTTTCTTAATTATAAACAGTACAGAGCATTTTTGAATGGGAAGGATGTAATTGGATATACAGCAACAAATGAAATCCAACGTATACGAGCATTTCTTGATGCCTTTGATTCCCGCTTGGTGGATGACCTCTATGCCTTGATCGTGAACCACAAGAAGCTGGTTCTCTTCGGATATGGCCCGTCACTGCTTTGTGCTGAGTATTTTTCGTATCGGTTCAGGAATTGCACAGATATCACAACCATGGCCGTCTCAGACCCTGTGGCTGCAAAGAACATGGTTGACGAGGTGACTCTCTTGGTCATACTCACAGAAACCGGCCGTTTTCACTCCTTCCAGGATATCTATGCTTCAGCAAAGAAAAAGCAATGTGATGTGATTATCGTTTCAGAAGAGTTCAACACTGAGCTGGCCACCCAATGTGACAAGATTTTCTATCTGGCCCCACAACCGCAACCAAACCACTTACAGGCATATGAGAAGTCACGAACTACGTTCTTCATATTTCTGGAAGAAGTCATCCAGCGCTTTCTTAGTAAGAAGCCATGAATCCGATATTGATGCATTATCCCATCGATATTGGCAGGAGAAAGGTCCCATGCGTATGATACCCCCGATAATGAAAGCAGTAGTTACCACTGGAATGGGAGGCTATGAGCATTTGCAGTATCAAGATGTCCCGGTTCCAGAGGTGCTTCCTGGTACTGTGTTGTTGAAAGTGCTGTCTGCAGGAATAAATGCAACCGATATCAATACCCGTTTGGGATGGTATGATGCTTCGGTTACGAAAGGTACCCATGCAGTTTCCACCAATGATAGTAAGGCTATAACCGAAGGTGGATGGAACAAAAAGACTTCTTTCCCACTCATCCAAGGTACAGATTGTTGTGGATTGGTGGTTTCTGTTGGTTCCCCTGAAGATGAGGTTTTGCTTGCAAGGCGTGTGTTGGTACGTCCCTGCATGAGAACTTCTGGGTGGGGTTCTCTAGAGACTGCGTGGCTGGGTTCAGATTGTAATGGTGCATTTGCAGAGTATGTATGTGTTTCTTCTGGGGAAGTGTTCCCCATTGATTGTAATTGGAGTGATGTGGAGTTGGGCACTATTCCTTGTTCCTATGGTACCGCCGAGAATATGTTGCATCGATCATCAGTATCTGGGAACGATGTGGTGTTGGTACGAGGGGCTTCTGGTGGTGTTGGCTCTGCTGTGGTTCAGTTGGCCAAGCGCCGAGGTGCAAAGGTAATTGCAGTTACCAGTTGTGCTAAACAGAAAGATGTGGCCGCCCTTGGTGCAGACAGGGTGCTGACACGTGAAGAGGCTGTCTCTGGAGTTCTTACCGATACATCGGTAGATGTTGTAGTTGATACAGTGGCCGGTCCTGCATTTGGTGAAATGCTGAACCTTCTTAAGAGGGGCGGACGTTTGGTAACCTCCGGGGCTATCGCAGGAGCTCAGGTTTCCATTGATTTGCGCAGACTCTATCTCAAGGACTTGAAGCTCATAGGGTGCACTGCTTGGGATGAGCCTGTTTTCAGTAATCTTATATCATATATCGAACATGGGGAAATCCGACCTCTGCTTGCAGGGGTACATCCTTTGAAACATATCGTGGAAGCACAGAGAGCCTTTTCCCGCAAGCAACATATAGGGAAATTGGTATTGGTACCTCCCCAGGTAGGGTAATGCCAGTACAAAGCCAATGTTCTCTGCGTTCCCAAAAATCTTTACCAGGATGTATACACAGCCTTACTGTTGTTCATTGTTTGTTAAATCAGGTGTAGTAAGTGCCATTCAAGAAGATGATGGAGGATGCCTCATGAAACTAATCTGGGTTTTATTCCCGATCGAGCGGAGGGAAAGCAAGGTGAGATACCCCGTCCCTTGGGGTGGAAAAGGAGGCAACGCCTCCTGAGTCCAGGGCTTGCCATGAGGTATTGATACCTTTCATTGGCAGTTGCACTATTTTCCATTGTGTTTTTATGCTGTATTGAAGAATTGTGAACCAGCTGAATTTGCTACCAGACTCTCTATTGTAGATGCACTCAAGGCTATCGAGTCGGCTCTCAAAGAGCAAATTACCCCCTAACTACTTCACCTGTAACACTAAATCCCAGGCTGACCAGGAAAAAGATTGAGAATCGCTTTGGATTAGGGTATGCTTAAGTAAGAAAACAGTATATAGGTCCCTTCCTTGGGCAAGGATATGTAAATAGGAGAAGGTATGAATACAAACTCTGAGAAAGATCGTCTGAAAAAAACCACTATTATCTATCTAGTGGTCATGGTACTTATCGTTGTGTTGGTTCTGCTTGCTGTGCAGGATACACAGGTCAAGACTGTCGCCGTTATCCTGGTCCTGTTGGTGGGAGCAGCTGCAATCATTGTGCAATGGCTTTTACTGGGAAAGAAAGGTGAAGCAACAAAAGTGCAAGAGCCAGTGAAACCTGTACAGGAAAAGGTGAAACCAGCAAAGCCTACGCAGAAAGCTACGACCCCTATGCCTTCAAAACCGGAAGAGAAAAAGCAAGCAAAAGAAGAAGAGGTGGTCTCTACCCAAACCGGTGCCCAGTGTGAGACCGCCGGGGTCTATCACTGCTCAGAGCATCCTGACAAGACGGTTACCATGGAGGAGGGCAAGCGCTTTCCACCATGCAGAGGGGATGATAAAGGACATTCAGCTACCTGGGTTCTGGAATCATAACCAGTTTTTGCTAATACTAGATTACCGGAGAAATGTATGAACCCAATTCGCGCCGCATTATTGGGCGGAGGGAGCAGGGGTCGGTATGTGTATGCTGACTACGCAAAAAACCATCCGCAAGAGCTTCGTATAACTGCCATCGCAGAACCTGATACACGTAAGCGTTCTCTGATTGCTGAAGGACATGGCATACTCTCTTCGCTCGTAGTCTCAGATTGGAAGGAGTTGTTTCCCTCCTCTCATCAGGATTTTGATGTCGTCATCATTGCAACCCAGGATTCGATGCATCTGCAGCCGCTTCTCGCTGCAATTAATGGAGGTTATCCAGTGCTCTGCGAGAAGCCAGTAGTACCATCATTGGACGAATTGTCCCAAATTGCAGAGCGTGCCAAGCACACAAAGAGTCTGGTGAGCATTTCACACGTTTTGCGCCATACCCCATTCTTCACCAGGATTAAGCAACTCATCGATGATAGAACCATCGGAGATCTGGTTGGTCTCGAGCTTGATGAGAATGTAGGTCATATCCATATTTCCCACAGCTACGTTCGGGGAAACTGGAGCAAGAAGGAAACCTCCAGTCCTATGATTCTTGCCAAGAGTTGCCATGACATGGATATTCTGCATTATCTTGCAGGAAGCACCTGTGAGACGCTTTCCAGCTATGGTGATCTGTTTCATTTCAAACAAGAGAACGCTCCAAAAAATGCTCCATTACGCTGTACTGATGGTTGTCCTGCCTTTGATCAGTGTCCCTATGCAGCCCAGAAGATTTATCTGGGAGAAAACACGGGTTGGCCGGTGAACGTCATCACTACTGACCTCTCCTTTGAGGGGAGAGAGCGGGCGTTGAAAGAAGGCCCCTACGGAAGGTGCGTATATCACTGTGACAACAATGTGGTTGATCATCAGACAGTAAGTGCCCGGTTCTCCAATGGTGTCATCGCAAGCTTTACCATGTCAGGCTTTACCATGGAAACTCATAGGAATATTCGTGTGTTGGGCAGCAAGGCGGAGCTGAAAGGCGATATGGAGACAGGTGAGATTACCGTGGACTTTTTTGCGACGAAAGAACGAGTGACCTACCAACTTCATACAAAAAAGGATGGTCATGGGGGAGGGGACGAACACTTAATTGCTGATTTTATCAGCCGTGTTCGCTCCATGGATATACGCAGTACCAGTGACCTTTCATCATCGCTGGAAAGCCATTTCATGGCTCTGGCAGCTGAAGAAAGCCGTCTCTCTGGTGGCAAGGAAATAGACCTTGCCTCTTTTCAGGAACAAGGACGAATCCGTTTGCTCTCTTAAGCAATCTGTTTCTTGTGCTTCCCGTAGAACTGTAAGAGTACTACCAAAGAGAAACCGATTTTATCCTGTACCACGTCTGCGGAGATGAGGAGCATGGCTGGGATGGCATTCTCCTCTGATGGAACCAAGAGATCCGCTGGCACTGACTACTGCACTTGTGGGCCACCCATTTGAGCTTCCGGTGTAAAGATCACCAATGGCCAACCGAAAATTCATCTGCTTGTCTCCAATACCACCAGGATACAGATGGTTCCAGAGGCTCCCCTTCCGATTGATGAAATTGGAGTAATCCACCCACGTAGATGGCCAGGATTGCATATCATGAGTATTCACATACAAAATCAGCATACCGAAGGGTAATGCAAAATCTCCCAGTAAAGGGGAAAGCATGGAAAACATCCCAGAAAATCACTATAATTTCCGCATGACAACACGCCAGTTCCTTAATATTGTAGAGATGCGAACGAAGGTCATCAGCATGGGTACCTTTGCCTGTGCTTCTCTCTATGCAGTAAATGTACTGGATAGCATACCAATTGTTCCTTGGGTAATCATGGGGTTTGCAACCCTGTTTGTAGATATGGGTACTACAGGATTCAACACCTTTTTTGACTACTATCATGGCACGGATAATCTTACGTATACCAAAGAGAAAGAGAAGGTATTGGTGCATGAACAAGTGAATCCTCTCTCTGTCTTGATTGTCTCGTTTACTTTGTTTGTACTTGCCGCGGTACTGGGCCTTGCATTGGCATCCATTACAAGCTGGTATCTCATCCCTGTGGGAGGGCTGTGCATGCTGGTTGGTTTCTTCTATACAGCAGGGCCTTTACCCATCAGCAGAACACCGCTTGGGGAGGTGTTTGCTGGAGGTTTTCTTGGCAGTGCCCTGTTTCTGATCACACTTTTTGTTCTGGGTGTACCGCTTGGAGGGGTGGAGGTGGCTGCAACAGTTCCTTTTCTGTTGCTCATTGGTATGATTCTCTCGGTAAACAATGGCTGTGACCGCTTGGGAGATGAAGCAAATGGAAGAAAGACGCTCTCCATTGTGCTAGGCAAACGAGGAAGCATGCGTTTGGTTGCAACTGAGGGCCTTGTTGCCTATCTAGTCAGTGCGGTATTTGTTTTCATTGGAATCTATCCAATCTATTTCCTGCCTCTATTGGTATTCCTGGCCATCCGTTTTACAAACCAGTTCAACAAGGTAAAGAGAGAGGGGATGGATGAGGCACACAAAGCCCAGCATATGGGCTTTGCTTCCTCCACCTTCATCTGGTTCTCTCTAGGTTTTCTGATTGCATTCCTGATTAATAGAGTGTTCGGTTCTCCGGCTTTTTGATGGTTGCTGCAAATACAGAATTAGCCAATCCCAAGACCGCGGAGAGTGAGAACAGTACTTCGATTCCTAGGGTCTTCCAGATATATCCACCAAGCAAGGCAATCATGACGCTGATCAGGTGATTGACAGAAATGCCGGTTGTCAGGGTAGCTGTGAGTTCTTCACGGGAAGAGGAGAGGTCTCTCACATATACATTGGTTGCCATACTTGCAAGGCTGATGATTGAATCGAGCACAAAATTGACACACACCACTATGTAGGCAATGTTCATGGGGAAGATTCGATGTGCAAAACCATAGAACAAGCAAACTACAACAAGGATGATGGTGTCTGCGACCATGATGGTCTTATACCCTAGCTTGTCCACCAGAATACCGATGGCTGGACTGAGCAACATACCAAAAACAGCGCAGATTGCAAGCAACATTGCTATTACCGAGGTATCGGCTCCATAAAAGAGAATCAGGACATACGGCGCAAAGGTGAGGAAGATTTGCTTTCTTGCTCCATAGAACACCTCAAGCATGTAGTACTTTCCGAACTTTCGGTTGAAGTACAATCGGCTCCGTTTCACCGGCTTGCCACGGTCCCTCATCGTAAGTACGATCAACGCTGCCGAGAAGAGCAAGGTAGCAGAAAGGAAGAATATTATACGAAACCCTACAATTGAATCTCTTGCATACCCAAGACGACCCAGTACAAGAAACAAGATGGAGACAAGTACAAAGCCTACGATGTTGCCTCCATGGCTGATGGCTGAAGTCATCCCAAGGCTTGCTCCTCCCTTTTCACTCTTGGCAAAGGAGAGGGACATTGAGCTCTTGATTGGCATGATGATGTGTTCCCCACTGCTGAACACAACCATGAAGAGAATGACAACTACTTTGGATGAGCCAAGGAACAATAAACCGAGCAACCCTAAGAGCATGATGAGCGTTCCAACTTTGTAGACAGTACTCTCGCTGAATCGATACATGGAAGCGAGAATGAAAATAAGCAGGAGCCCTGGTATTTCCCTGAAAAATTCAACAATTCCGCGTTCGAATTCGGATATCTTTACAATCTCTGCAAGATAGTTGTCCTGAATTCCACGATACAACCCGTAGGCTAGACCGGTAAGCAGGATGGTGGTCAGGAATACCCTCACACTCGTATCGCCCCGGTAGATCGATTCTTTCTCTCTCGGCATGGTAGAGACTCCACTTGGCTTGAATTACCTGTGACTATGATTTGAATTGTAGAGGTTGTCAACAACTGAGAGCGAGAAAAGCATCTTGACGGTATCCTTACCTCGTCGTAGGCTACAGAATGAGTAAGGAGATACAAGTATGGAAGGGAAACGGTTTGGTTCTACCTTGGAAGGGAAACTGGTGGTAGTAACCGGTGCAAGCAAGGGCATTGGTAGGGGGTTGGCTGAGATCATTGCCACCGAAGGGGCAAGAGTCGCAGTTGCAGCACGTGATCAAGAAGCACTGGAACACGTTGCCGCTGGCATCAACGACCAAGGGGGTGAATGCAAAGCATTCAAGCTTGACCTGAGACGTGTGGAAACAATCAAGGACTGTTTCTCCCGTATTGAAGATGAAATGGGTCCCATTGATGTACTGGTGAACAATGCAGGAATGGGAAATCCAATTCCTGCTGAGGAGATTACCGAGGAAGATTGGGACTGGATGATGGACTTGAACCTGAAAGGAACCTTCTTTTGTTGCCAGGAAGCAGGAAAGCGAATGTTGTCCAGAAAAAAAGGACGCATCGTAAATATTTCCAGCCAAGCCTCTGTGGTTGCCATACCCCATGAGGCTGTCTATTGTGCTTCAAAGGGTGGGTTGAATATGCTCACCAAAGTATTGGCCGCGGAGTGGTCTCCTCGTAACGTAACGGTCAATGCCGTAGGGCCGACATTTGTCTACACCCCCGGTACCGCTGAGAGGTTGGATGACCCAGCTTTCTTGGAAGGTGTGCTGGACAAGATTCCCCGTGGAAGGGTCGCTACCATTGATGATGTAGCCTCTGCAGTGCTCTATCTGGCGAGTGACAATGCCGACATGGTAACCGGAACGCTGTTGCTCGTTGATGGTGGCTGGACAGCTCTATAACATGAAGAGTAGGTAAAGAATGAGAGGAGTGTCTTGTTTTTTGGAACTTGGACTTCTATCATCTAGCCATGATATATGTTGTAGAGGACAATCCCGCAATTGCTGAGACCATCCAGGCATATTTGCAGTTGGCCGGATACACCACCGAAGTATTCGGTAGGTGTGAAGGGGTTATGGAAAGCCTGGAATATAAGTACCCCCGTCTTTGCATCCTTGATGTGATGCTTCCTGACGGGGATGGATTTCTCTTGGCCAAACAGATCCATGCCTATGATTCAAGCATTCCCTTCATCTTCCTTACCGCTCGTGAATCGGAGAGTGACCGCATCACCGGCCTCGAACTCGGATCTGAGGACTATATTATAAAACCCTTCAGTCCTAAAGAATTGGTTCTGCGGGTACAGGCAATCCTCAGAAGAGTGGAGCAAGGAGGAAAGCAACAAACCGAAGGGGAGACGTATACTTTGGATGGGCATACCCTAGAGCTAAATGAACACACCCACGAGGTCATTCTTGATGGGAAGTTGCTCTCCCTGACCGCACTCGAATGGAAGATGCTCCTCCTGCTTGCGGAGAATAGCCCCCAGTTAATTACCAGACAACGGTTGTTGGGAGAATGTCTGGGATATGTGCATGACGGATCAGACAGGACAATCAATACCCATATGAAGAATCTCCGTTCAAAGCTTGGATCTGTTGAATGGATCAAGACGGTTCGAGGGTTTGGGTACGCCTTTGCCGGGAAACGCAAGGATACCTAGAATGAAGCGAACGATCTCCCTGTCAACGTTGAACTTCCTCTTGGTATTGCTTAGCCTCCTTGTATTCATCTCCTTGCTTTCCCTGATGCTCTTCTTTGGGCTGGAAGCTACCCAGAACGACTGGTATACACAACAAACCACGACCTTGCAGAAACAGATTGAAGAGCGAGTGATGGAAGTATACGCACAAGATGGAGTGCTCAGCGAAGGATCACTCTCCACAGCTCTCAATGACCTGATGCAACAGCCAACGTATCTGGTAATAACCGATTCAAAGAGAAACACACTGTATGCATACCACAAAGCAGATCGAAGCGCAGGCCGGGCACGGGGGGTTCAGTTTGGACAACTGGAGAACCAAAAGTGGATTCCCATCACTAGTGAAGATGGAAAAAGTATTGCCTACTATGCAATGCACCTTCCTACCTTCTCGGAGGTAGAGGCCAATGCAATGCTTGTCTCTGCTGCAAAGAATGTGCTTATCTGGGCTTTGCTCATTGCTCTTCTGGTGGCTGTGGTGCTCGCTTTTCTCTTTTTTCTTCCACTCAAGAGGCGGAGTCGGGAACTTACTGAAGGATTGACCAATATGGCTAACCGCCAGAGGGATGTTGTCCTCAAACAGAGCATGGTCAGTGAATTTGCAGACATCAGTGAAGCAGCAAAAAAGCTGCAGGAAAATCTCTTGTACGAAGAGAAGCTCCGCCGTCAGTGGGCTGCTGATATCGCCCATGATCTGAGAAGCCCGGTGACCGTGCTGAAAGGTCAGCTGGAAGGGGTGGCTGATGGAGTTTTGAAACTGGATGAGCATCGTATAGCACTTTTCTTTGCAGAAACACAGAAGCTGACCTATATGATCAACGACCTCTCCCTCCTGACGCATTTGGAATCGCCAGGCTACCAAGTACATACCGAAACAGTCTGGGTCGATGAAGTTATAGTGAATCTGCTCTCTCGTTTTGAAGTACAAGCAAAGGAAAGAGGAATGCAATTCTCCTATAACCCACTGTCCCTGCGATTACAAGCTGATAAAAACCTTTTTACCAGGCTCTTGGACAATTTGATTTCCAATGCAGTGAGATATGGAGAAGCATCTTCCCCTATTGTCATCCACGTTGAGGGGGACTCGGCGGGTAATGCCCTACAGCTAAGCATAGAGAACGAAGGCATCATTGAAGAGGCCTTCCTCCCAAGACTTTTTGATAGACTGAGCAGGGCTGAAACCTCGCGTTCCAGTGAAGGCACAGGGCTGGGCCTTTCCATTGTGAAAGCCATTGCAGAGGCACATGGTTGGAACATTGCAGTGACAAGCGAGAAAAAAACCCGATTTACCCTCTCCTTTACATAATCTTTATCCAGTGTTGAAACACTCTGGATACTACAGTGCGAAACTCTAGTCAAGACAAACAAATTGACTGGAGGTCAAAGAATGAAGAACAAAAAACGTATCGGGATGGTAGCCATCCTCCTTATCGTCGGTATTGCAGCACTGAGCGCAGCTCCTGCATTTGCACAAGGAAGAGCAGGGGTTGCAACAGCACCAAGAGCAAGTGTCCAGCAGAACCAGGCAGTGCAGCAGCGTGTAATGCAGATGGATTGTGCTTTGGAAGAATGTGTGTTTGATGAACTCCCCGCTGAATTGCAGGCACAGATTGCAGAGAGAAGGGCCGAGGCTGAATTGAGACAGGCTGCAGGTGGTCAGTTCCAGAGCGGCATGGCCGGAGCCCATAGTCAGAGAAGCAGATCATCCCAAGGTGGATATGGTCGTCGCTAAAGCGTAAAATCGTAATCTCCAAGAGGGCCTTCGGGCCCTCTTTTATTACGCTCGCAAGAACAAAGCAAAATATGATTGGTCGTAATATATAATCATATGAACTATATAAATGTATATGTTATAAAGAAAAATAAAAATAATTACCTTGTAAAGCAAAACCTCTGAGTGCATACTAATCATAGTAAAAGCAAGGAGAGCATATGAGAATCATTGACGTGTTGGTAATTGGAGGAGGAGCCTCAGGATTGCAGGCTGCAATCACCACGAAGACTACCTATCCAGAGAAAGAAGTGGTTTTGGTCCGCAAGGAAGAGCAGGTTCTGATCCCTTGTGGAATTCCTTATATTTTCGGAACGCTTAGTGACAGCAGCAAGGATATTCTTCCTGACAAGTTGCTCACTTCAGTAGGAGTTGAGATTATTGTAGATGAAATGTCAGAGATTAAGGTACAAGAACGCCAGTGTGCATTTGCCAGTGGCGAGACTATACAATACTCCAAGTTAATCCTTGCCCTAGGGAGTATTCCTACCAAGCCGGGTTGGCTCAAAGGAGGAGACCTCGAGCGGGTATACACCATCCCAAAGAACAAAGTATATCTTGACCAGATGCTTGAAGAGCTCAAAGGCCTTAAGGAGATTATCGTCATAGGTGCCGGTTTCATTGGCGTTGAAGTTTCTGATGAATTGAACAAGAAAGGGTACCATGTCACTCTGCTGGAAATTGAGAAAGTAATCCTCAATCGTGCATTTGATGATGAGTTTGGTGTTCTTGCACAAGAGCATCTTGAGGAACGCGGGGTGAATGTCATTACCGGCAAAGGTGCCAGTGAAATAAAGGGAAAGGATGGAAAAGTTAATGAGGTAGTTCTTACTAGTGGTGAGCATATCAAAGCCGATGCGGTAATTCTTTCGATAGGGTATGCCCCCAATACTGCAATTGCGAAAGCAGCAGGCATTGAACTCAACGAATTTGATTTTATAAAAACTTGTGAATACATGCGAGTGTTGCCCTGTACAAGCGATATTGTTGCAGTAGGGGACTGTGCAGAGAAACGGGATTTCGTGACTAGGAAACTCGACCGTACCATGCTTGCTTCCACGGCATGTGCTGAGGCTCGGACAGCTGGAATGAACCTTTACTCCTTGAGTCCTTGTAAACCATTTACGGGAACCATTGCCATCTACTCCACAGCAATCGGAAATCATGCCTTTGGTACTGCAGGTATTACTGAGGCCCGTGCCACGGCAGAGAATTTCTCTGTCATTTGCGGTAGCTTCACTGGTATGGATACCCATCCAGGAAATCTTGAACACTCCCATAAACAAATGGTAAAGCTCATTGTTGCCAGTGATTGTGGTATGATACTCGGTGCTGAAGTGTATGGCGGCACAAGTGTTGGTGAGTTGACCAATGCCATTGGATTCCTCATTCAGAATCGTGTAATGGTCAAGCAACTCCTGACGATGCAGATCGGTACACAGCCCTTGCTTACCGGTTCCCCTGCTGGCTATCCTTTGATCAAGGCAGCAGAGGTAGTTGTAAAGAAGATGCGTTGTTAGGCAGTACCTTTCATTCCCCAACGGAGCGAGAGGAAAGGAATCAGCATGATGCTTCCTCTCCCGAGCGAGTGCCGGGAAAGCAAGGTGAGATACCCCGTCCCTTGGGGCGGAAAAGGAGGCAACGCCTTCTGAGTCCATGGCTTGCCCTGGGGTATTGATACCTTTCATTTTTCTTTTGCCCTGTGTATTGTATAGGAGGCAGGGCAAAGGGTGATGCCCATCATCTATGCAGCCTGTTATGGAACGACCGGAGCTTGTGCAAATCTACTCAGCGATGCATTGCAAGGGAAAGTCACGGTACAGAATCTTGCAGAAAATCCAGCTGGTGACCTCACTGGGTTGGAGACTGTTGTTATAAGGAGTTCCGTCTATGCGGGAAGATTGAACAAGCGTTTGGGGTTCTTTACCTGTAATAGGGAAGAGGGAAGGCTCAAACAGTTGCATGCAGTGATGAAAAAAACAGTTAGTGGTTGCCAGCTTACTCAACAGCTAGGCTGTTCTTTCTTCGTAGCTGCCTTTCGCAAACGGTTGTTGATTGCAACCCCGATACCCTGTTCTGGCAAAAGGGAACAGACCATGAATCGTAGCCCCATGCCATCAAGCTTCCTGATCGCCCAGTAGAGCCGCATTGCCGCTGTTTCACTATCCTTGTCTTCACTGATGTAGGCAACAGGGCCTTGGAACGAAATGCCGATATCCTCAAACAACAAGACACCCACATCTTTACAGCTTTGGTATTGCCTGACATCATCAACCAGGTAGAGCGGGGTTGTTGGAGCATAATGCGACTCCAGCAATCCTGGGCTTTCCAGCTTTGTATCGGTGGGACCAGCTTGTTTTGCCAAGGCTACCTCCCCTAGCAGAGGTGAGAGTTCCTGAACGCCAATCTTCCCCGGTCTGAGTATGGTAGGAATCTTCGTATGCAAGGCAAGCACTGTTGATTCAATACCCACAGTACATGCCCCTCCGTCTAGAATTGCTGCAATCCTACCAGAGAGTTGTTCTCGTACGTGCTCTGCTGTAGTGGGGCTTGTGTAACCGAAGCGGTTTGCACTTGGGGCTGCAATCGGCTTCCCACTTGCCTTGATCAGTGCTAGGGCCAACGGGTTTGCAGGCATTCTCACAGCAATGGTCTCGCTTCCTGCTGTAACGATGTCGGCTACCTGTGGATGCTTTTTCATTACCAAGGTCAGAGGGCCGGGCCAAAATTGCTGCATCAGAACGTTTGCTTGCTCGCTTACTTCAGCAACCAGTCCATCCAGTTGTGATAATTCAGCAATATGTACGATTAGTGGGTCAAAGAAGGGCCGTTCCTTGGCTGCAAATATCCCCTTGACCGCTTCTTCATTGGTAGCGTCCCCACCCAGTCCATACACGGTCTCAGTCGGAAAAGCTACCAGTTTTCCATCAGCAAGCAGCTTTGCATACTCCTTGATCAAGCGTGGGAGGTCTTGCGCAGGATTGGGATAGGAACGGGTATAGGTACATGCATCCTCCAAGGTGTGGAAGAGGAAGGTAAGAAAGGGAGAATCAACTCCGTCAAGCGGACAGTAGCAGGTAAGGGTAAGATCTCTTCCCAGCAGATAAGACGCTTTGCCTTCTTCCAAGAGTGTGAGAGGATTTTCGGTTTCGAGAAATGGAAAGGCTGGATATAGCTTTTGGTAGTACTCTGCTTCCCCTCGTTCTTCTGGAGGGTATACCACCAGCATGGTTGCAGAAGCAGATTCGTCTGCAGTACAGTGTACTAGCATGGAAACAGGTACCAGAGTGGTGTGCATGATGAAAAAGCCCTCCCGAGTGCTCTTAGGTGAGCGTATCGCAAAGCGAGGGTTTCTTGCAAGTGAAGGAGTGATGGATGGAGGTCAGAGCGTATAGGGAAACCGATATTTCTGGGATGAGAGCCATCTGGAATGAGGTGGTTGAGGAGGGGAGAGCATTCCCCCAGACAGGTTGCTTGAGCGATGAAGAAGCAACCATATTCTTTGCGAGTCAGAGTTACTGTGGGGTTGCTGAGGAGCAGGGAATCATCAAGGGACTGTATATCCTCCATCCCAACAACATTGGACGTGTTGGTCATATTGCCAATGCCTCTTACGCTGTGGAAAAGAGATATCAAGGGCAGGGAGTGGGAAGGGCCTTGGTTCAAGACTCTCTCTCCCAGCTGCCACGATTTGGGTTCCATATTATGCAATTCAATGCGGTAGTAGCATCAAACCATAGGGCGCTTCATCTCTATGAATCGCTCGGATTCCAAAGGCTCGGTACAATCCACGGCGGTTTTCTCATGCCTGACGGATCCTATGAGGACATTATACCCATGGTCTATTATGTTGAATCCTCTGCCTCTTATTAAGCTCTAAGGTAAAGGATTATTAAGCAATCCAAAGCATAAAAAACTGCAGCGAAAGCTGCAGCTGGATATTCTATTAAGGAAACCATAATCCCACCGGCTATACCGGTTGGTTTTTGATTAACCCTCAGTAGCCCATTCTTCTCTTACTTTGCTCTTGGCCTTATCCCAAGCGTCAGTAATTATCTTGTTCAGATTTTTTTCAAGCTCTAATCTTTCTTCATCTGATTCAGCTAACAATTCTTCTGACATGGTGTTGAACCATTCCTCTCGAATTTGAGGTAATGCTGCTTCCCATCTGTTATTGGCAGCCAGCTCTTCATCCTCAATGGTCATGAGCAGTTCTCTTCCCTCAGCAGCTTCTTGTGAGCCTGGTTGGTTTTCGAACAATGTTGTAAGTGTCAATTTAGCTTTGCTGTAATTGCCACTCTCTGATTGTGCTTTAGCATCCTCAAGCAGTCTTGGTGCTTCATATCTTGATGTATCAAGTGCCTTAGCAAGCTCTACGTTATCAGCTTTGAGGTTGTTGACTACGGTGAAACTCATGATGGCGTACACCAATAATGCTCCAAGGAGGAAAATGCCTACGTTCTTTGCGATTTGTCTTATTTTTTCTTTTTGTTCCATTGAAACTCCCTTTGTGTTGGTAGTATAACACACTTATAAGTAATTATAACAAAAAGAAATAAATATTAATAAAAGAAACAAGTAAAAGTAAGCTTTTCTGCCATTCAAGCATTGAATGGCATAGTATTGTCAGATAACGTGTAATGATATATTTGCATATTCCTATATAAAATTCATATGTATTGAATGATTGGTGTTCAGAGTGAGAGTATTTCGTAAGCTAGATCAGTGATGATACCTTAATTATTTGTGCAAATCGTAGGACGCTATCGTCCTACTCAATATTTATTATTGATACTGATAAGGGCATGTTTCTCTTTCCATCAAACTCAAAGTAGAAGATTTTCTAATGCCTTCAGCGACTCTCCTGTTGGTATTTTTAGGTATAGTTCTATAAACATGGAGTAATACAATAGATTGTGCCCACAAAATAAAAAAAATATTCTGTACAGTATATATAATAAAGTATATACTACTAATGAGGGTGCACTATGGGACGTATGATAATCAGCGATGATGGATGTTTTGAATGGGATGAAGAAAAGACCATAGTAAACAGGAAAAAGCATGGGATTCACTTCGAAAAAGCCATGTTAGTTTTCTTTGATCCAAAAAGAATTGAATTTTGTGATGAATCACATTCCATTTTTGAGGATCGGTACATCACGGTAGGCAATGCATCTAGGAATATTGTGTTATTGGTTGTCATCTGTTTGACAGAAAAAAATGGTAGGATACGGTTGATTTCAGCGCGTCGTGCATCAAAGATTGAAGAAGGATTATGGTATGGCAGATAGAGAAGATTGGACAGAAAAAGAAATAGAGGAATTTAAAACCCGTGGAATTGACTTTTCAGATATTCCCGAACTTACTCCTGAATACATCGCTACTTTGCATCGAGTTGTGCCTAGGGATCATTATAAGGTGGTTCCTGTTAAGAAGGCCATCAGCATCAAGCTGGATGCTGATGTGCTGGAGTATTTTAAGTCAAAAGGGAAAGGGTATCAGACTAGGATAAACAAAGTACTACGACAGGAGATGCTCAGGGAGACCGCGCCTGTCTATGGTAAGGAGAACAAATCTAGCAATACCAACGAAGATTCCTAAGACTTATTCACCTATGATTTTGATCAGGGCATGTTTCTCTCTCTTCCCATCAAATTCAAAGTAGAAGATTTGCTCCCACGTTCCAAAGTCGAGTCTTCCGTTTGTAATGGCACACACCGTCTCTCGTCCCATAATGGTTCTCTTCAAGTGGGCATCTGCATTATCCTCAAATCCATTGTGATTATACTGGCTGTAGGGTTTTTCTGGAGCTAGTTTCTCAAGCCAACGTTCATAGTCATGATGCAAGCCACGCTCATCATCGTTGATGAAGATACTGGCGGTGATATTCATGGCATTAATCAATACCAAGCCCTCCTTGATACCACTCTCATTAATGGCATCCTGGACATCACTGGTAATGTTTACCAATCCTCTTCTGGTAGGGATATGGAAAAACAGTTCTTTTCTATAGTGTTTCATGCATTCCTCCTTGTTACAGCATATGTAAAAACCCAAGTGAAGGTCAAATAGAAGAGATTAAATTTTAATCTACCTAAATTCACATAAAAAAGCAAATAAAGTAAAATAATACTCTTTATTGCATTTTAGTCGTAAATAAAACACCTTGCTTTTAGAGATTTGCTGGTTTAGAATAAACATGATCTTCTGGAACTGCTACTGCCATATTTAATGGTATTTGCAATACAAAGGGTGTGTCCCGTGTTTTTTTCCCAAGGAGGTCCTCATGAATGATCGAGCGAATGAGATCGCGGCGATTGTTTCCAAGCATAGAGAGCGTCATGGTGCACTTCTCTCCATACTTGAAGCAGTGCAACGCACGAATGAGCACAACTATCTCCCCAAACAAGAGCTGGTAATGGTGGCCAAAGAGTTGGGTGTACCGCTATCCCAAATCTATTCAGTTGTCACCTTCTATGCTTTTTTCAATCTGAAAGCACAAGGTGAACATGTAATCACAGTCTGTCGTGGAACGGCCTGTCATACAAGGGGATCCAAACCTTTGCTAGACAATGTGTTGCATATGTTGGGCATTGAATTGGACGAAGATGGGATGGCCACCACCCCTGATTATCGTTTTACCGTACATACTGTGGCTTGTTTTGGGCAGTGTGCACTTGCTCCGGTCATTGCAATCGATGAAGTGATTCACTCCATGGTGACCGAAGAGAAACTCGCTACCATGATAGAAGCCCTCTCAGCGCGAAAGGAGGGAGCATGAGCAGTATATTGGATCGCTTAGACAATGAAGGAAGAAAGACCCTCTATCCAGACATACCAGCAATTGCTGTAGGAATGGGCACTTGCGGAATCGGCAGTGGTGCAGATGTGCTCTTTGAAGCATTTTCAGCTCTTCAAAAGAAAAAGAAAGATGGATTTTTTCTTCGCTCAGTTGGTTGTTTTGGTTGTTGCAGTGAAGAACCACTTGTGTTGATTTCCATCCCCGGAAAGCCTATGGTGCTCCTGCACAAGGTAGGGGAGGCTGATTGTGCACCAATTGTAAAGGCGCTTCTTGAAGGTACATATTATTCGGAAAAAGCCTTCTGCAAAATCAGCAGATGGGACCATCATCTCTCCTTTCATGAGTATGGTGATGGATTTCCCGAACTTTTAGAATGGAATGAGATACCCTTTTTCCATCCACAGCTAAAACTGGTGCTCCGTGATGCTGGGATCATCGACCCGACCAACATCGCTGAGTATGTTTCTGTTGGTGGATATAGAGCACTGGAAAAAGCGCTCTTTTCCATGAACAGGGATGCTGTACTCGATGAAGTCAAATCATCAAAGCTTAGAGGCCGTGGGGGAGCCGGGTTCCCCACCGGACTCAAGTGGGAGTTGATGAAGAAAGAAGAGTCAGCGCAGAAGTACTTGATCTGCAATGCCGATGAGGGAGACCCCGGGGCATACATGAACCGTAATGAGATGGAGAGCGACCCTCATATGCTTATAGAAGGCATGTTGCTAGCCTCCTACGTTACCGGGGCAGAAGAGGGAATCATCTATGTCCGTGCTGAATACCCTCTTGCAGTGGAGCGGTTGCAAAAAGCAATTGCAGATGCCTATGCTAACAATCTGTTAGGGAAAGACATTCTTGGTGCCAACATGCGCTTCGACCTACAGGTTGTAGAAGGTGCCGGGGCCTTTGTCTGTGGAGAGGAAACAGCCCTGATTGCATCGCTGGAAGGAAAAGCTGGTCGTCCTCGCTCGAAACCACCATTCCCCAGTCAGAAAGGGTATCTTGGCTACCCAACAACCATCAATAATCTGGAGACTTGGTGCAACATTCCCCTTATCATTGGGAAGGGGAGTGATTGGTTTTTGAAATATGGAATTCCTTCCTCACCCGGAACGAAAGTATTTTCCTTGGTAGGTAAAGTAAAGCACACCGGACTGGTAGAACTCCCCTTGGGAGAGAAGCTAACCACCTTGGTGTATGGGGCAGGAGGAGGATCAGTCTCAAAGACCAAACGTATCAAGGCGGTACAGAGCGGAGGACCCTCAGGAGGCTGCATTCCCGCCCGTCTCTTTGACAAGAGCATCGATTATGAGAGTCTGGCTGCCCTCGGATCCATCATGGGGTCTGGAGGTATGGTTGTCATGGACAATGATAACTGCATGGTGGACTCTGCACGCTATTTCGTTGAATTTACCACCAAGGAGTCCTGTGGAAACTGTACCCCCTGTAGGGAAGGCCTCTCACAAGTATTTTCTATTCTTGACAGAATTACCAAAGGGGAAGGAAAGAAAGACGATCTGCAGATGTTGGAAACCTTGGGAGCCCATATCAGCGATACAGCAATGTGCGGTCTCGGGCAGTCTGCAACCAATCCAGTACTCACGACATTACGATATTTTCCGGAGGAGTATGAAAACCATATTCTGAGAAAGCGATGTGAGGCTGGAACCTGCGAGGCCTTGGTGGAAGAGCTTTGCTCTAACTCCTGTCCACTTTCCATGCGGATTCCCACCTATATCGCACTGCTCAGGGAAAATCGACTGGTAGAGGCATTTACCTCCACCTTGGAAGATAATCCTCTTCCCGGTACCCTTGGGAGAATATGTCACTTCCACTGTCAGATGCGTTGTAGAAGGGATACATTGGATTCTCCTGTTCATCAGGGTGAATTGCATCGTTACCTTGCAGATACGCTCTACAAGATGGGCAATGAACAAGATGTGTACCAGGAGATGGTTGCTAAAATTCCTGCTTCAACAGGTAAGAAGATTGGAATTGTCGGCGCAGGACCGGCTGGACTGAGCGCGGCATTCTACCTCGTACGTCTTGGTCATGAGGTGACCATCTATGATGAACACCAAGAAGCAGGTGGGGTGCTTCGCTATGGCATACCCAGCTACAGACTGCCCAGGGAAGTGCTGGCAAAGGAATTGGAGCTCTTCGAGCAGCTGCCGATCACCTTTGCTTTCAACAAGCGACTCGGAAAAGACATGCAGATCTCAGATCTCAAGCAATCCTATGATGAAGTCATCCTTGCTCTAGGTTCTTATCATCATGCAACCTTGCAGCTTGATGGAGCTGATAGGGGACAGGTAGTCCAGGGCACCGATGTACTCAATGCTCTGGCTGAGGGAGATACACCCCCTGTTGGAGATCGTGTGGTTGTCATCGGTGGTGGCAATGTCGCCATTGATGTTGCACGATCTCTCTGGCGATTAGGCGTAGAGGTCACCATTGCCTACAGACGTGATAAGGAGGATATGCCGGCCAACGAGAGTGAGATCGAGGAAGCCTTCGCTGAAGGTATCCCTTGTATCTTCAATGTTGCTCCAAAGCGGATATCGAGAGACAATAAAGGCCGCCTCGAGGCACTCGAGGTAGAAGCATTGGAGATCGGGGAGTATGATCTCAGCGGAAGAAGAATCCGCCGAGGAACCGGCTCCATTCGGTCCCTCGCTTGTGACACGGTCATTGTAGCCATAGGAGAGCGAGTTGATACAGAACTTCTGGAAACAGAAAAGCTTGCAGTTTCCAAGCGAGGCCATCTGGAGGTGAAACCATACCTGTATGAGACCAACCAGGAACATGTCTGGGCAATCGGGGATGTCATCAACGGTCCTTCCACAGCAGCCGAGGCGATGGGGCAGGGCAAGGAAGTTGCCCGCTTGATCGACCGCAGGTTGAGTGGAGAAGACCGGTTTGCACAGCTCTTTACTACCTTTAGCTATGAACAGACAGTGGGTAAAACCCTGTATGAAGGGAAAGCAATCAATGCTGAAAAACTTCCTGTCGCTGCAAGAAGCGGTTCCTTCGAAGAGGTGAACAAGGGCTATACAGGCCGACAGGCGCGGATGGAGGCAGGTAGATGTCTCCGGTGTGATGTCAAGTGTGAACAGGAGGTGCTCTATGGATAGGAAGATGATCACACTCTCCGTTGATGGAAAAACTGTCACAGTTCCAGAAGGGACGAGAATCTTGGATGCATGCAACGTTGCAGGAATCAAGGTTCCCTCTCTCTGTTACCTCGAAGATGTATCAGCACATGGGTCCTGCGGTATCTGCGTGGTTGAAATAGATGGGTACAAACGCTTGGTTCGCTCATGCTTGCATACCGTCAAGCAGGATATGGTCATCCATACTCATAGTAATCGTGTCATGAGCGCAAGGAAATTGAACCTTGAGTTGTTGCTTGCCAACCATCCACTGCTTTGCACCACCTGTGAGAGAAATCTCAACTGCGAATTGCAGGCACTTGCCCTGCAACTGGGAGTGAGAGAATCACGATTCGAAAGAACGAAGAAATCGATACGGCCAATCGACGACTCTTCTCCATCAATTGTTCGCGACCCTAATGCTTGCATTCTCTGCAATCGTTGCGTTGAGGTATGTGCAAATGTCCAAGAAGTGCATGCAATCGAGATGATGCAACGGGGACTCCGCACTACGGTGTCAACGTTCTTCGATGAGGGGCTAGCTTCCTCCGTATGCACGAACTGCGGGCAGTGTTCTCTCGTGTGTCCGACCGGTGCCATTACCGAGAAGAGTCATGAGAGCGCAGTCTTTGATGCAATTGCTGACCCAAATCTTGTGGTGCTGGTACAGACAGCCCCTGCAATTAGAGTAGGACTCGGAGAGGCAATGGGTTTGGGTGAGGGATCCCTCGTGACCGGAAAGATGGTCAGCGCGCTCCGGACCCTGGGATTCGACAGAGTATTCGATACCCAGTTCAGTGCAGATCTGACCATCATGGAAGAGTCTCATGAGTTGATTCAACGCTTAACCAATGGTGGGACGCTCCCCATGATCACCAGCTGTTCACCTGGATGGATCAAGTTCATCGAGACCTTCTATCCCGATCAACTGGAACATCTCTCATCTTGCAAGTCTCCACAGCAAATGTTTGGTTCCATTGCCAAGACATATTATGCGGAGCAGGCAGGAATAGACCCCCGCAACATACGGGTGGTTTCAATCATGCCATGTACAGCAAAGAAGTTTGAAGCAGGAAGAAGTGAGATTGACAGTGCATTCTCCTACTGGAGGGACAAGGGCTCGTTCACCGATGATGAGTACTTCTGTGATGTCGATTATGTGCTGACCACACGGGAACTGGCAAGAATGCTGAAGAGAATCGGGATAGATTTTGCCCATCTGGAAGATGGTAAGTTTGACGATCCCCTAGGGCAGTCCACCGGTTCAGCGGTATTGTTTGGTGCCACTGGAGGAGTTATGGAGGCAGCCCTTAGGACCGCCTATGAGACCATTACCAAAACCAAGCTGGATGCATTGGAGTTTGAACAAATTCGCATAGGAGCAGGTATTAGGGAGGCGACCATCATGATTGGGGAAACCCCGCTGAAGGTTGCCGTAGCCAATACACTGGCGAACGCCCGAGTCCTCTTGGACCAGATTCAGGAAGGCAAGAGTCCCTACGCATTTATAGAAGTAATGACCTGTCCCGACGGATGCCTCGGTGGAGGAGGACAACCTATTCCTACAAACAAGGAAATTAGGAGAAAACGTGCCATGTCGATCTATGAGGAAGACCGTGGTATGCCGATACGCAAATCCCATGAGAATCCGTCCATCCAGGAACTCTATACCTCGTTCCTAAAGCAACCCTTGGGGCATTTGAGCCACCAGCTGTTACATACCACGTATGTAAAGCGTGGTGCCTACCCGGAATGATGTGTAGGTTGTGGCTTCTTTGGAGGTGGGTGTCTGCCCACCTCTTTCTGCGTAAAAACCCTTCAACTATGGTATACTCCACTCAAGGAGAGGCAGAATGAGAATTCTTGCATGTGCAGACATTCATATGGGGCGAAAGCCTGAGCTTGCACAATCCGGTCATGCTGCCTGGGACGCTATCATCCAGAAAGCGATTGAGCTTGCCGTGGATGTAGTGGCACTGTCCGGAGATGTCGTGGAACATGAACGAACGTGGCTTTCCGTCTATGGTCCCCTGCTCTCCGGGCTTGAAAAACTCAAGCGTGCAGGAATCCACGTTGTTGGAGTAGGAGGAAACCATGACTGGTCGGTATTCCCCCGGTTGGCTGAAGACAGTGATGCAATCAAAATTCTCGGTTTGAAAGGAACCTGGGAATCATATAATATACAAGATGTCCGCTTCATTGGTTGGTCCTTTCCCCATTCTCACGTCGATAACTCCCCTTTGGATTCATTTGATTCAAGTCTTGTTGACCCTTCCCACCTCTCTCTGGGGCTTCTGCATGCAGACTTTGGGCAACGCACCTCCTCCTATGCTCCTATCGATGAATATGCTCTTCTGCATACCGGCATTCCCCTCTGGATGCTCGGGCATATCCATAAAGGGGGCAGCGTGAGTGGTTCCACAGCCTACTACTGTGGTTCTCCCTTCGCACTCGATGTGCAGGAAACCGGAGCCCATGGGGTGTATCTCCTGGAAACAGAACAAGGGCGTACTTGGAAAGAACCGCTGTTCATACCAATCTGTCCATATCGCTATGAAATCTGCAAAGTGAATATTACCGGCATACAAGACCTTGAATCATTGCGTAGGGCAGTTACCCAATCCGTACGTGCATACATCGACCAGTTGTCTCCGAGTGGAACAGTTGCAGTAAGCCTGGTCTACACAGGGTATCTACACCCCTCATTGGATCTCCACCAGGTATTTTCTTTCGAGAGTGGTGATAGCGAACTGCTCTTCCAAGAGCAGGACTTGGAAGTATTGCTCCTGAACCGCCAGGAAGATGCGACAGAACTGGAAGTAGACCTTGATCAATTAGCGAAGGGGAACGGGCCTCAAGCCTTGCTTGCCAGGATGCTTGGCGATAGCAAGGCATTGGAGCAACTGGGAGCTACCTATCAAAGATTGGAAGCAGAGAGTTTCAACACTCGTGGGTTCAACCTCCTGCACCGGACTTCTCTTAGCCATGAAGAGGCTGTAAACCGAGGGAAGCGGGCTGCTCTGCAGTTACTCAGGGCTATGGAAATCCAGCGGAGGGAGCATGGAGCATAACACCTCGTGTCGATTTACTCGTTTTACCCTTTCCAAGGCTCCTGGATTTGCAGTGCGATCCTTCGGTGAGCTTACCACACTACATGCAGGGCTCAACATCCTTACCGGGGCAAACGGGGTAGGGAAGACGACCATTATCAGGGCACTTTGGTCACTCCTCTATGCACCGGCCAAGCACCCGTCTCTGGAAGCAGAGGGAGTATTGCAACTGGGAGATGCAGAGTGGTTCCTCTCACTCTCTTCCCGACATTTGGAACAGAAACGGATCTCAGACGGCATCATTACAGCCCTACCGGGAAGAAACGATGCGTTTGCAGATGCATACTGGTTTCCCTTGCATGAACTCTTGACGAAAGAAGGAGTGGGAGAACCGTTCCTAGAGGCTATACGCAAGGAAATGCAGGGCGGAATTGATCTGGAGCAAGCACTCAGGGATGCAGGAGGTATCGAAACCTTTTCCGGGAAACGCCATGCATTGGCACGAACACTGAAAGAGAAGCAGGGATTGGTCAATGATCAGGAAAAAACAATCCTGGATAATCTTGATCTTCAGAAGAACATAACGAACTTACAGAATGAGCTTGAAAAAAATAAGGACCAAGAAACTGAGAAAGTCCATCTGGAAACCTTGCTTGAGTATCTCTCCACGAAAGAAACAGTAGAAGAGATTTCCTCTCAGCTGAAATCATACCATCCAGTTCTGAATGTCATGACTCCCCATAGCCTTGAGGAAGCTAGGACTCGTGAACATGAGTATAAAGCTGCTGAATCTGCAATGCAGCAAGCAAAAGATGAGCTAAGGGAGACTGAAGAAAACCTTGCTTCATGCAACGTTGAGCAGACAGATATTGATGACCAAAACATGCCAAGACTGATCGAACAGCGTAGCGAAGCACTCAATGCAGCCAAGAGAGCACTTGAGGCAGCGCACAAGGAAGCGTTACGGGCACAAGAGGGAAGAAGAACATGGGAGGAAGCCCACCGTTGGCTTATGGATGGACCACCGGACGAGCAAACCCTGAAGAACATGGTCAAGCAATTACATTCGCTTGCCTATGCTTGTGAACCACTGAGATGCCAGCTTGCAAGCAGTGAGTATGTTGTTCGTGCCTTAGGGGAGGAAGAACCTTTTGACGAAGGGTTGGTTGAACAACTGAGGAGTATAAAACAACAACTCACTTCCTTGGTTTTTGTAGCTGCAAGGAAAGAGTCTTTGCAGCCAACCACCCCGATGAAGCTATCAATCGTGAGTATTCTCTCTCTTATAATCGCATCAACAGGCGCAATCCTAGGGTATACCCTGCATACAGGGTTTTCATTGACAGCCATCCCTCTCTTGGTTCTGCTCTTCATTGTTGCAGGGAGAAAAAGGCCAAATCCACTCTTCAGAGACATTGAAATACAATTGCAGAAGCGCTTTGAACAAGTAAATACACAGCTTGAAAAGAATGGGCAGCCACCGATGGATTCCTCTGATGCAGAGAGTATTACCAACTCACTGGCAGTAGTGACAAGCAAGATCGTCAATCTGGAACATAAGGGTGCTGAGAATGAGAGGAGACGAAGCGCACAGAAAACCTATGATGATGCGTTGAGCCAATGGAATGTTTGGTTGCATCAGTGGGAGGAAGCTGCCGCCGATCTCAATCTTACAGTTGAACCGGCCCTTGAAGGAGCTCAGTTCTTTCACTTTGCTGAACATTTGCAGGAGTGGGTACATCGTAACGCTGCTGAAAAAGAAGCGTTGGCATTACTCAAGGATGCAGAGAAATCGTTCAAGGAAGCCTTGGAAGCACTGCAGAAACTCTGCAATACGACAACCTCTGATGTGGTGGAACTTCTCAGTGCTGCAGCAACCCTCGTCACCTCGATCAATGACGCCCGCAGGTATACAGAACAACACAAGAAGGATGCTCAACGACTTGAGAGATCCGTCGTTCGATTTGAGAATGCAGAAGCAGCAAGAAGTTCATTGTATACTAGCCTTGGACTCGCAGTCGGCGATATGCATACCTTGGAGAGACTCGATCCCCAGGTAGCGGAGTATCAGGAGATTGTGATGAACCATCAGCTGGCAAAAACCCAATTGGAAAGGTTTTCCCCTCAAATCCGTGAAGAAGCGGAAGCGGGAAGTGCTGGAGTCTTTTCGAACTTGCTGGCAGAGACAAAAACAAAATTGGAAAAGAGCAAGGAACAAGAGAGAACGCTTTGGGAATGGGAGCATACCTATCAGGAGCTTTGTAATGATACCGCCTTGGAGAATGCGGAGCTGGATTACATAAAGGCAGAACACGCTCTGGAGGCTAATCGTCAGGATGAGGTCGACAAACGTATGGTTTACTTCCTCTATGAACAGATCAAGGAGCAGAGCGAACGTACCTACCAACCACAGGTGGTGCAAAAGGCCAGCAAATGGTTGCAGAGGATTACCCAGAATCGCTATCTGCTTACAGTCGGCGATGCTGGTTTTCTTGCGCAGGATAGTGTGACCATGCGTCCCTATGCTTTGGACCAACTCTCCAGTGGCACTCGAATCCAGCTTTTGTTTTCCCTTAGAATGGCATTCCTTGAGATGCTGGAAGGAGCGGGAGCGTATCATTTCCCGATCTTTTTTGATGAATTGATGGCAAACAGCGACGATGAACGGTCCCTTGCCATAGCAGAATCAATTGTCGAGATAGCAAAACAGCGGCAGGTATTCTACTGTACTGCCCAGAGGGACGAGGTAAGAAAGCTCGACCAGGTTGCAGAGGGGGAGTACCTTCTCATCGATCTCGAGGATGAGCAGAGAGACTATCGAGTCCTGCAACACCCGTTTGAGGAAGCAACGCTAAACAAGGAGTCTCTCCCGCCATTTGAAGAGGATTACCTCTCCTATGCAGCAGCATGCAAGGTAGCCAAGGCAGAGCTTTGGGAACCAATTGGGGCTCTGTCCAGCTGGTACCTCTGCACCTCAAGTAAAGAATTGGAAGCTTTGCTTGTTCGTGGATTTGCTTCAGCCGGGCAGGCCAGGGGTGCTTCAGAGGTATATGCAAAACGGTTCTTCTTGCTCTCCTTGGCCCAGAAATTGGCAAGGAGGGGTAGGCCTAAGTTGCTCGTTCCTCAAGATCTGGATGATGAAGGATTAATTTTGAACAAAGAAGCAAATTACTATAAAGCATTGGTTAGGTTCCTGGAGGAACAACCCAAAAGTGGCAATGAGGTTCTTGAGGCTATTGCAGGAAAAGTTTTGAAAGGATTTCGGGAACCTACCCTTACAGCGTTTGATGCTTGGCTGCACGAAAAAAAATATGCAAGTGAAGAGACCCCTTACACATATTCTGAAATTCTGGACAGGATTCGCTTGGAAGAGGAAACGCTTACCGTCATCTCAGATGAATATATGATTGTACAACGGTATCTGAAAAGTCTTAGCCTTACACCATAACATCGGGAGAAAACCGGTAGTATACAACTACTTGATAATGATTTCTTGTACAAAAACTAAACAAATTCCTGAAAATGACGGGTGCCACCGTTGAATTGTCATACTAGGTACGCTAAAAAGAAAACAAGTATATCGCTGTAAGTTACGAATCCAAGGAGTCAGTATGAAGAAATCGGTAGTGCTTTTCGTTGTCATACTCATGGTAAGCTTGTTGTTCATGAGTTGTGGTACCGTGTTTACAAAGGGAGGGAGTGATTATCGTAGCGGGGTTTCAGCGTATGAAAAAAAGGAGTACGTTTCTTCCCTCAGGTATCTTAATCAAGCACTTTCCGTCAATCCAGAGTTTGTAGAAGCTGCCCAGCTCTTCCCTGTTGTTTTCAGTGAAGGTACTTCGTACTACAAGGCACAGATTTCCAACAATGCAGCAATGCAGGACCGACAGGCAGCAGATGTGGTGTATCGTTCCTATACTAATCTCCAGGAATTGCATGAAATCGCCAGAATCTCCGGGCGCAGTGGCTTGATGATCGAGGATTTTACCAGCAAGCTTGAAGAAGCACGTCTGAAATCTGGAGATCTCTGGTTCAGCTATGCACAGAGTCTCCAGGCTAAAGGTGACCGTGAAAGCTTGAAGCAGGCAGTTGCAGCCTATGAGACAGCAAGAGATCGAAATCCAAACCTGGAGAATATTGACACAATCATCGCAGCACTTATTGAAGAGGCTACCGTTACCGTAGCGGTTATAGGCCATGGACCTTCGAATGAGAGCTTTTCACAGAAAGTGCTCGCTGATGTAACGAAGATTCTTGGCTCTGATCGTTTCATCGAGGTAATCCAACGCGAAGACTTCAACCCTGGACCAGATTCCATGGTTGGTCCACTTGACATTGCCGTTATGACCGCAATGGGTGAGGGTTGGGATTACGTATTGGAAGTATATGCAAGTACAAGTTTCGAGGAAATAAGTAAGGAGGAACCAGTGTCACTGCCTTCTGGTAATCCTCTCTTTCCTGGAGTAAAACGGTCAATAGGGTATCAGACAAGAACGTACCTCACCTATCGTTTGTTTAAAATCAAGAACGGCGTATCAGTTGTAGCTGGGGACACCATTAATGAGCTTTCCGGCCCGTATGAATATACGTTCAGCTATGTGCAAGCTGAGGGACTTCGTGAGTTGAATCTTGGAGGGACTGGAAAGAAAAATCTTCGCTACGTCACTAGCAAGGCTGATGATATGACCACAAATAATGCCATCAATGCCCTTCGCATGGATTATGAGTATATTTCCATACCCGCAGAAGTCTCCGACCCTACTGATCAGACGCAATGGATTGCATATTACATGAATCAATACAATGATTTCGAAGAGTTTGCTGAGCAGGAGAGTGGTCGTGAACTCTTCTATGCCATAGAGGTGGTTCACCATGCTCCGACTGATACCTACTTCACGATTGGTGAAAGCTTGGATGCTGCAATCCAACGTTCCAAGATCAACAGCGCCATCATGAATGCTTTAAGCTATACAGCCCGTACATTGGCTGCTGCAGAAAAAGAGCGAACAGCGTATGCCATTTGGGATGCAGGAGAGATTGCAGCCAAGGGGGTCAAGGACCTGTTATAAGGATTATACTGAATAAAACTGACAAAGGGAGTGCCAAGGTAGGTGCTCTCTTTGTTGGTTCTAGTTTGACTAAGCGCTTTGCCATTGGAGAACTATTCGATATTTTCGAACAGTTGCCACCGATGGAAAGACTTATAACAAACAAGCAGAGAACGTTGCCATCCACCCTGCAATAGTTCGCCCGTATGCGTTCAATGAAGCTTTTTTGTACTCTCTCGTATAGTCAAGGATGTGGGAACATAGATCTTTACAGGTAGCCTATACTGACCGTTTATCCTGTTCTTCAGAATATCCACTGTATTTTGCGCGATGAACTGCATCGGTATATGAACTGTTGTCAGTGGCGGGGACAGGAATTGTACTGAACTCTGGTCGTTGAAGCCAACCACACTGATGTCATCAGGAACCAGTATTTTACTCTGATGCAGTCTGGCAAGGACACCAGTCGCTGTAGAGTCGTTTGCACAAAAAAGGGCAGTAGGACGATCCTCTAATGCTGTCAGTGCTTTTGCAAGAGCATATCCTTCGGTATAGGAAAGCCTCTCCCCCTCAAAAATGAGCGCCTCATCAAAGATATTGTTGTCTTGCATGAACTCACAATATGCAGCCTTTCTCATATCCCTTCCTTGACCACCTGTATCCCCGATAACCTTTCCGCCCACGTACGCAATCCTTCGATGGTTTAAGTCGTATAAGTGTTGAAGTGCAAGCTGTGTTCCAAGCTCGGTGTTGATGAGTACTGAATCGAAGCGAGTAGCATCAGGGCAGGAGTCAAGGAACACAATATAGGGAGAAAATGAAGAAATCTTATCAATCTGGTTCAGATTGAATCTTCCAATTGCAATGATGGCATCAATGGGCGTATCTACTGAGGGAACAAATTCTCCATCCATGTTGATGAATTTAACCGTGTTTATATTCTCCCTAGCTAGCTGCTTTTCCACGGTAGTCATTAAATATAGGTAGTACGGATCTTCTATCAATGCAGGATAGTCATACCATTCAACAATGGCAAACGTAAGTTTTTTGCCCGCCTTCTTCCTCTGCTTTCGTTGTTGTAGCGTGACATATTCCAACTCTCTTGCAGCAACAAGTACTCTTAGTTTTGTTTCGTCAGAGACACTGAGTGTATCATCATGGTTTAGGATTCTTGAAACAGTAGTAATCGAGACTTTTGCTTTTTTCGCAATATCCGTAATAGTAGCCACAGGTTTTCCTCTTATAGCTTAATAAGGTAAAAGTTTACTAGTATCCTATCATTAAAACCAGATAATTGAAATGTATTTTTAAAAAAAAGTATAGCTATAGTTTGAATATAGCAAGAAAAGAGTAATATTTGCATTTTCTTGGTATAATAAAATTATAGTAAAAAAAAGTAAAAAATTCTTGACAGATGTTATTAGTGCACCGTAAGCTGAAGCTAAGAGGCAGGAATACTGCTATAAGAAAAGGAGATAGAGATATGAAAAAAAGTGTAATTATTCTCTTGGTGCTCTTGGTTCTTATGACACCACTGTTCGCAACGGGGACGCAAGAAGCTAAGGATTCAGGTCCAATCACGATTTGGGCTTGGGACCCCAACTTCAATATTTCCATTATGAACGAAGCTGTCAGCAGATATCAGAAAAATCATCCCGAAGCTACCTTTGAAATCGTCGAACTAGCTAAGGCCGATGTAGAGCAGAAACTGCATACCAATCTGGCATCCCGTACAACCCAGGGTTTGCCTGACATCGTGCTCATCGAAGACTATAACGTACAGAAGTACCTGACAAGTTATCCTGGTCAGTTTGCAGACCTTACCGAGGCATTCAACTACAACGACTTTGTAGACTATAAAGCTGATGTCATGAAATTGGATGGCAAATATTATGGTGTTCCTTTTGATTCTGGTGTTTCCGGTTTCTTCTACCGCACAGATTTGCTCAAGAAAGCTGGTTTTGAAGCCAAGGATCTCGAGAACATCACATGGAATCGTTTTGCCGATATTGCAAAAGAGTACAAGGCAAAAACCGGACAGTATATGATTGCCAATGACAAGAGTGACGGTGGACTATTCAGAATAATGCTCCAAAGCGCAGGAAGCTGGTATTTCGATAATGAGGGGAACCCTGCTCTGGTGAACAATGCAGCACTCAAAGAAGCAATGAAACTGTACAAGCGATTCGTATCAGAAGATATCGCATTCCCCTCAACAGGTTGGAATGAATGGGTTGGTGCATTCAATTCCGGAAAGGTTGCTTCGGTAATCTCGGGCGTCTGGATCATTGGTTCTGTCAAGGCAGCGACCGATCAGAGTGGCCTTTGGGCAGTGGCTCCCACCCCAAGGCTTGATTTGCCCAACTCCGTCAATGCATCCAATCTTGGTGGTTCCTCATGGTTCATTCTTAAGAATGGTGCAAACCGCGACAAGGCTATTGATTTCATGAAGGAGATATATGGGAATGATGAGGAATTCTATCAGACCATCCTGATGAACAATGGTGCTATTGGCTCCTACATCCCGGCTTTCAGTGGAAATGCTTTTGAAACGAAAGATGCATTCTTCGGAAACAAGGCAATCTTTAAGGACTTGAGTGCATGGGCAGCCATGGTTCCGAGAGTAAACGTCGGCCAATATACCTATGAGGCTGATGCTGCGGTAATGGCTGTTATGGAAGATTACTATACCGGAAAGGCTACTCTCGAGGAGTCAATCAAAGCTGCAGAGAATCAGTTGAAGAACTCAATTCAATAAGTATTGTGGATCCTGAAAAGCAGGAGGCGAGCCCTCCTGCTTTTTAGAAGTGAACCGAAACAATTGTGCCTATATGAAGACGCTCATGTAAATGGGAAGCGTGATGAGTTGGTACATTGGTTATTATGTTGCTGGTGACAGCCCGATGGTGTTGAAATTGATGATATCATTTGACTGAACCGCCTGGTATATCGGCGAGGGATGAGGGGTTGGGGGTGCGATGCCAATTCCTGCTTGAAAAGGGGAGCGTATTCTATGGCTACTGAAAAGCGACTTGATAGGGTTGGTTGGTATTTTATCCTTCCGGCTTCGATACTGCTGGCTTGCTTTATTGTTTATCCAATTTTTTACTCACTCTATCTCTCTTTTACCTCAACGAAAGGGATAGTAAGTGAATTTGTTGGGGTGAAAAATTATATCAGGATGTTCAACGATCCTATGTTTTTCCTTGCCCTAAAGAATACTTTCCGGCTTTTGTTGCTCCAGGTACCAATCATGTTGGTGCTTGCCATTACCTTCGCTGCGATTCTGAACAATAAGAAAATTCGATTCAGAGGGTTCTTTAGAACTGCACTCTTTCTTCCTTCAGTAACCTCATTGATTGCATATTCAATCTTGTTCAAGATGCTTTTCAGCTATGAGGGGCTTGTCAACAACACCCTCATTAAATTGTCCGTCATCGATATTCCCCTGCAGTGGATGAGTGTACCCAAGCTTGCTACCTTTGTCCTGATCATTGCGATGATCTGGCGATGGACCGGATACAATATGATTTTCTATCTTTCAGCGATGCAAAACATATCAGATGATCTCTATGAGGCTGCTTCCATTGATGGCTCTACGAAAATCCAGAGTTTTTTTACTATCACAATACCTCTTTTGAAGCCGATCATCCTTTTTACCACAGTCATGTCTACTATTGGAACTCTCCAGTTGTTTGATGAGCCTATGAATCTCTCACAGGGAGGGACGACGGCAAGTATGGTAGGACCGGACAATTGCTTCCTCACCCTTAGCGTGTATATCTATAATATCTGTTTCAAGTACACTCCGAATTTCGGATATGCTGCCACCGTAAGCTATGCAATTTTGGTCATTATTGCATTATTGACTTTAGTTCAATTCAGGTTAAGCAGTGATAAAGATGAAACCATGCAAAAGAAACTAGAACAAGCAGAAAGAAAACTGCAGAGGAGAGCATCAAGATGAATATGAAGAAAGGATTGGGTACATTCTTCTTGTACTTGTTTCTCTCAGTATCGGCATTTCTTTCTATATTTCCTTTTATCTGGATAGTCTTGGGCTCGACCAATAGTGCTGTGGATATTCAAATGGGAAAACTCTCTTTTGGTGACCAGCTTCGTATCAATCTACAGAATCTGTTTGGTCAGGCTGACATGGGTGGGGCTCTTCTCAATTCGGCAAAGATTGCTGTTCTTACTGTGTTGCTCTCCCTTCTAGTGACCAGTATGGCTGCATATGGGTTTCAGATGTATACATCGAGAGTGAGAGAGAAGACCTATTCATTTTTCTTGCTCACCATGATGATTCCCTTTGCGTCGCTCATGATTCCCCTATTCCAGATTATCGTTGTTTTGCGCCTGTTGAACTCCCATGCCGCCATTATCCTGGTAGGGAGCATCAGTGTTTTCATGATTTTCTTCTTCAGGCAAAGTTTCGTCAATTATCAGACAGAGATTTTGCAGGCTGCTCGAGTTGATGGGGCGGGTGAGTTGAGAATTTTCTTCACCATTTTCTTTCCTAGTATGAAGAGCACATATGCTGCTGGTGCAATATATTCATTCATGACAAGTTGGAATGCCTATATCTGGCCGCTCATTGTGCTACAGTCGAATGATAAACGAACATCGACGCTTCTTATTTCCTCGTTATCCTCATCCTATACTCCGGATTATGGGGTCATAATGACAGGCATCGCATTGGCAACGCTTCCTGTCATTATAGTATTTTTTGCCTTCCAGAAGCAGTTTGTGCAAGGCATGGTAGGTTCAGTAAAACAGTAAGAAGGAAACATCATGCAATGCAAGCAATCTCTTGACCCAACCGTTTTTCAAGAAAACCGACTCCCTGCGCATGCCTTGTTTGCCAAGAGCGAAGCAGTGAAGGAGATCAGCCTCGATGGGGTTTGGAACTTTTCCTATTTCGAAACTCCCGAGGAAGCTACTTCTGATTTCTTGGATATTGCTCTTCTCAATAATATGCAGAGCATTGAAGTCCCTTCACACTTTGCCTTGCAAGGTTATGGTGTAGCCCAGTATACAAATACTGTGTATCCATGGGATGGGCTGCATGCAATACGTCCACCTGCAATTCCTGACTTGAATCCCACAGGCTGTTATGCAAAAATTATACCTTTTTCAAGAGAGGATCTTGAGAAAGATATAATTATTCGCTTTGATGGCGTAGATTCTGCACTGTATCTCTATGTGAACGGAACCTATGTAGGGTACAAGGAAGACAGTTTTTCTCCTGGGGAGTATTTCATTTCCCCCTTTTTAAGAGAAGGGGAAAACGTAATCTCAGTAATGGTTTTACGGTTCTCAACAGGAAGTTGGCTTGAAGACCAAGACTTCTGGCGGATACCTGGCATATTTCGATCTGTGAGGCTTTTGATCTGTGAGCGAATCAGAATTGTGGATGTGTTTGTCCGTCCATCTCTCAGTGATGATTACAGAACAGGAGAGGTGTCGTTTGATGTGACTCCTTCTCAAGAAGGAAAGTATGAATATCAGATACTCATCAATAGACAGGAGTATCATGGATTGAAGATATCTCTCAAAAATCCTTTGCTTTGGAGTGCCGAAGCGCCTAATCTGTATCAATACACCGTAGTTCTCAAACAGGACGATTGCGTGCTCGATTCAATAACAGGGCACTTCGGTTTCAGGAAAATTGAAATCAGAGGGAAAACAGTATACCTGAATGGGAAAAGACTCATACTTCGAGGAGTGAACCGACATGAGTTTGACCCTTACAAGGGAAGAGCCATCGATGAAGCTTTGATCAAGAAGGACTTGTTTCTCATGAAGCAACACAATATCAACGCATTGAGGACCAGTCATTATCCAAACCACCCGTATGTCTATGATTTGTGTGACCAATTGGGTATCTATGTCATGGACGAAATCAATCTGGAAACCCATGGTACATGGATGGTTGCAGGAAAGGCAGAGAAGAAACCCTATACACTCCCCGATGATAAACAGGAGTGGAGGGAAGCAGTTCTGGACAGGGCCCGATCGATGGTGATGCGTGATAAGAATCACCCTTCGATTCTATTCTATTCATGTGGTAATGAGAGCTTCGGGGGGCCAATCATCGATGAAGTAGCAGCCTACTTTAAAAGTCTCAGTGACAATCGTCTTGTTCACTATGAAGGAATTTTTCATGATAGACGGTATGACCTTTCTAGTGATGTAGAGAGCAGAATGTATGCAAAAGTTCCGGAAATTCGAGAATATTTCAAGTATGGAGAGAAACCTTTCCTTCTCTGTGAGTATGCTCATGCCATGGGAAACAGTGTGGGCAATCTTGATGAGTATGTCGCTCTTGAGGATGAATCTGACATGTACACTGGTGGGTTTATTTGGGATTTTGTCGATCAAAGTATTATACAAGATGGCAAGGAGCTTTGTGGACTTGGGTTCAGCAGTCCTACCGACGGTTATTTTTGCATCAATGGGCTTGTGGATGGGCAACGCAACATCTCTGCAAAGCTCCAGCAGGTTGCATACTCCTATAGTCCTGTTACGATAGCGTTTGTTAAAGACATAGTGAACCGAGAAAAACAAGCTCAAGAGATCAAGATACGAAACAAGAACTTGTTCATTACCACCGATGGGTATGAGTTCTTTTACTCTTATACAATAGATGGTTTCGAAATGGAAACAGGTTCACTTGATGTTGCCCTTGGGCCTCTTGAGGCCAAGGTTTATTCAATCCCACCTTTTGGAACGTTGGGTTCACCAGCTGTCAAGGATCGATGTTCCTTGGATGGAGAGCTTCAATTGATCGTAAGAGTAGCACAAAAGCATGATACCCCTTGGGCCAAGGAAGGACATACCATTGTGAGTACAGGAAAGGTCATCGGCTATGTGGAACACGAGAGGCCATCGCAATCCAGAGAAGCCGCCACACTGATAGAAGGTGATATGCATACAGGGCATCGTTATGGTAATTTCACGTTCTTGATACATCATCACTTTGGAGAACTTGTCGCAATCCAACACAAGATGCTTAATATGTTGCAGAGTGCTGTAAAATTGGAATTCTGGCGGGCACCAACAGATAATGACATTGGTGTCAACCCTTTGCTTCCCTATATGGACTGTAAATTGGCGTCGTTGTATCAGGTGGCAGAGCATTTTCATATTGAAAACAATGTGTTCACTGCACAAATACGTTGTGGATCATTCCAAGTGAAGGTTTCCTACTGGTTTTCAGACAACAAGGTAATCATGAATATTGATCCACCGAAGTTCCCAGGCCCAGTTCCTTGCTTTGGAATTTCCTTTGCGATTGATAAGCGATATCAGAATGTTTCCTATTATGGTAATGAGATGATGGAAAGCTATCAGGATCGAAAGGGCGGCAATGTGCTCAGAAGCGTTGATTTCAATCCCTACCTTGACCAGAAATCCTATCTTCATCCCCAGGAGTATGGGAACAGGATTGATGTGAGAAGTCTTACGCTTGCAGACAATGATAATAAGGGAATAACAATTAGGTCCAATAGAAGTTTTGAATGTTCAGTCCTTCCGTACAGCTGCCATGAAATGGAAGATGCCACATATATTCATGAGCTTCCTAAGACAGAAAAACTGCACGTAAGAGTGCTTGAAGGGCAGAGCGGTGTTGGTGGAGATGATTCTTGGGGGGCTCCAGTACATGAAGCATACCAATACTATGGGCCTAAGAGTACATGGGAAGTGGAAATTGAAGTGTTCGAACAATAAACCACTCTACTGGTGAAAACAGCTGAATCCGTAGCGTCAGGGAATTTTTGCTAAGAGATTGCTCTTTTCAAAACCATTTCTGTGTATCGTTCTGTTGAGGACGTATGTTTTGCTTGCCGGTTTAGCCCACTTTTTTATTTCAATTTTTCTGTACCAGTAGTATACTCAGCCACATGTACAAGCGCACTATCCGAGCCTGTTATCTGGGTAATTTCATAGGAGCCTTGACCTGTAACTTGGCTCCGCTGTTGTATGTAACGTTCATGAGTGAGCTTGGGCTCTCCTTTGAACAAGTGGGACGTCTTACATTGCTCAATTTCTTTACCCAGATTGTTGCCGACATTGCCTTCAGCCGACCTGTGGACCGATACGGGGTCAGACCGTTTATCACACTGGGGCATTTCCTTGCATTTGTTGGGTTTCTGTTTCTTGCCTTTGCACCACGCCTCTTTCCTGAAAATCCCTATGTCGGCTTGATGGTTGCAACCATCATCTACTCTCTAGGGGGCGGTCTTTTTGAGTTGCTCCTCAGCGCCATTGTTCAGGCAATTCCTGGAGATGCAAAAGAGAGTGCAATGAGCCTCTTGCACTCGTTTTATGCTTGGGGTTTCATTGTTGTTGTCATTGGAACGACCTTGATGATCAAATACTTCGGCCGTAGTAACTGGGTATTTGTTGTCTTGATCTGGTCAGTCTTCCCCCTGCTGAATTTCATAAATTTCCTATTTGTTCCGCTTGCTCCTGCTGTCCATGAGGACCATCGGACAAAGATTCGTGAGTTGCTTACATCCAGGTACTTTCTCTTTGTGGTGCTGGGTATTGCCGTCGGTGGTGCTACCGAGGTTTCCATGAGCCAGTGGACCAGTACTTTTGCAGAAACTGCACTCGGATTGCCTAAGGAAGTAGGGGATTTGGTGGGGCTCTGCTTGTTTGCGTTGCTCCTAGGAACCATACGTGCCGTATACGGTGCCTGGGGTGCACGGTTTCCGTTGTACAAGGCTATGATGATGGGATCAATACTTTGTGTGGTTTGTTATCTGGTGGCGGCGTTGAGTCCGTTGCCAATTATCAGCTTGATAGCCTGTATTTTTGCAGGATTGGGTGCAGGTCTGCTTTGGCCTGGTTCCGTGGTAAACGGTGCAAACCGGTTTCCCCTTGCCGGTTCCTCCCTGTTTGCCTTCCTAGCAGCAGGTGGAGATGCAGGAGCTGCCTTCGGTCCCTGGCTAATCGGTTTGACTGCAGATGTAGTGCCAAATTTGGTAACCAAGGCTCCCTGGCTACGAGGACTCTCTGAATCTGATGCCGCACTGAGAAGTGGAATGCTCGTAGGAACCTTGTTTCCGTTGTTGATGGTGCTGTTTCTTATACGGATGCATCGCTTTGAGAAGCAGAAGTAGGCATGGTCGCACGGTTCTTTACCATAGCTAGCATTTCATCAGCTCCACGGAGCCTTCGAGAGATGTCTCTCGCAAGGTTGAGAATAAGCATGGTATAGGTCTTCAGATCAACCAATGAAATCTTGTAGAGATCTTTGTTTGAGAGCGTAATGATACGACTGGGAGCAAGGGTAACCACTGAAGCTGCACAATTCTGTATGTCAATGAGTTCCATCTCTCCAAAACTATCTCCATTATGCAGGGTGGTGATAATTCTGCTCTGCTTCTTATTGGTCTCCGATTGCCTGACTATTGCTACCTCACCCTCGACAATGAAATGCACTCGGTTGTTGGGCTCTCCCTGCTTGAGGATTGTGACATTCTCTTCATAGGTATGTTCCTCAAGATATGGCTTGATCAAGGAAAGAGAAGCATCATTGAGTCCCCCGAACATACTATGCTTGCAGAGAAATTCATTGTCAATCGTGCTTTTGTTCATACTTCATCCTACATTCATATATTCCATAACGCAAGCTTTTACCCCATGCCGTTCAAGGGGAATATGGGACAAAAATACCAGTGATACACCAATTGGGCATTACAGTAATGGTGTGTTATTGTAAAAAAAATCTCGTAGATTGATTGCCGATTTGTATGAGATTGAGTATTGTTTCGGTGTTATAACGTAAGGAAACGCTATGAATAGAAAGTTACTATTACTACTTGTCCTACTTATAGTGGGCATATTCAGTTTGGGTGCAAATCCCCTCACATTGGACGATGCTTTGGAGCGTGCACGTGTGCACAATCTCTCACTCCAGAGTAATGCCATCGATGTCAATGCAGCAAAGCGCGATGTTGACACTTCTTGGAACCTCTTTCTTCCCAGTCTCAGCCTCTCGCTTTCCCATTCAGGTTCTGGTCCGGTATTTGAACCAGCAATGGGATTTTCAGGACCTGCCTCGTTTGGGGACACCGGTCTTGACTTGGCACTCTCCATGCAATTCACCTTGAATGCAGCGGTCAAGGAACAGCTTGAGAGCTATAACTTGGGCTACCAGATCCAGAAGGTGACCTATGAACAAGCAAAAGCTGAAGTCCAAAGGAATGTGACCCAACTGTTCTACTACCTCTTGATGGAGAAGCAGAACATTGAGGTGCAGGAAGCGAATCTGGAACTAGCCCGTCAGCAGTGGGAGGACGTGAAGAAGAAATATGAGGAAGGATTTGCCAGTGAAGTTGAATTACTTACCTCTGAGCTTTCCTATGAGCAGATGAAACCTCCTTTGCAACAGTCAAGGAACCAATATGAATCAAATTTGCTCTCCTTGAAGGCACTGCTTGGAATGGACCTTTCTGAACCATTGGAATTAGAAGGAGAAATTCCTTCCCTCATGAAGAACTTGGAAGTCGCAGAGTTGAAGGAGTACCTCGCAAAGAGTTATTCCATAACACTTCTGGACTTGAACCTTGCACAGATAGAGAAGCAGAAAGAGCTGAACAGGAAACAAGCATTTACCCCTTCTCTGAGTCTGCAAGGAAAATATGACGTTTCTGCATGGAATGATTTATACAGCAATTCATTCAGTGACAGTTTTTCTTATTCTGTAAGTGTTGTACTTCCTCTTGATGGATTTATACCTAACTCACGTACCCAGGTAGGACTGGCTTCCATGGAGGACTCTCTGAATAAGCTGGCCCTACAGCGAAAGCAGGCACTAAGGCAGATGGAAGCTCGTGTCATTTCTCAGGTTCAGAACCTGAACATGCTTTCCCTGCAGGCAGACCTTGCTGAGCAAAGTATTGCAGTCAGTGAACGTCTCTATGAAGCGCAAGAAATTCAATATAACAGTGGATACCTTGATTTTGTGACCCTTGAAGGAGCCAGGAACAATCTTATGCGTGCAAAACAGGGATTGCTTGGAGTGCAGTATCAATATATCAGTGCTCTTATCGATCTTTTCTACGACCTGAATATCCAAATGAAGGAGTTGAATTCATCCTATGAATCCTAATACATCGAAAAGCCGTATTATCGAAGTAAGTATTTTAGTTCTCCTAATCCTTGCAGCCGTTGCTGTAATTGTCATTAATCCCTTTGCTTCACTTACCCAGAAGCAGAATGCAAGTGAAGAAACCGCAGTGGTGGAAGATGCAACAGTGTCTGTCGCTGTGCAGAAGCTTGAGCTTACGAACCTCCAAAACGTAATCCAAGGAAATGGTAATGTGATCGATCCCAGTTCGATTAATGTCTATCCTGACGTTGCAGGTACCCTTACCTCACTTCAGGTAAAAGTTGGAGAACAGGTAGAAAAAGACCAAGTATTGGGGACGGTTGATCCTTCCCGTGCGGGTATGGTCTATAAAGAGAGCATTATCAAAGCCCCTGCTTCAGGTACTGTGCTTGCGCTTCCTTTCGTTCAGGGTGCTATGGTTACCCCTCAGGCTCCTGTTGCTCGCATTGGGATGCTTGAGGATTTGGAAGTTGTCATGGCTATTGCTGAGCGACATATAGGATCAGTATCGCTTGGTACGAAAGCCAATCTTTCCTTCAAAGCATTTCCCGGTAAGCTGTTCACCGGTACGGTGACCCGCATCAGTCCGGTGCTTAATCCTGCGAGCAGGACCTTAGAGATTGGGATAACAGTTGATGACAGCAAAGGGCAGATCAAGAGTGGTATGTTCCCGACAGTGGAACTCTTGACTGAATATCATGAGGGTGTGCTGGCTGTTCCTCGTTCTTCTCTTCTGTATGCTGGAGCACAGAGCTATGTGTATGTTGTTGATGAAGGCAATGTGGCACACAGACGGAATGTGGATATCGGCATGCAGGTAGCAGATATGGTACAGATTGTCTCAGGCTTGGAGCCGGGTGAGCGTTTGGTCGTTCAAGGGCAGAGTCTCCTCGCCGACGGCGCAGCTGTGCGCATTGTCCAATAGGGGAGTATATTCATGAGTCTAACCGATACCGTTGTACGACGGCCGACTACTATCATTGTCATCTTTGTACTGCTGACAGCGCTTGCGTTGTTTATCTTTCCCAATCTTGCAGTAGAATTGTTTCCAGAGATGGACCTTCCCATGGTGATTGTCTACTCCTCATATAGAGGGGCAAGTCCGCAGACGATGGAGAGCAGGGTCACCAAGCCCATCGAAAGTGCTGTTTCCAATGTTGGGGGGATAAAGAACATCAGTTCAACCTCCTCTGAAGGAATAAGCATGATCATGCTTGAGTTTGCTTATGGAACTGACTTGGACAAGGCGAGCCAATCGATCAATGACAACCTCAACTTGGTTGCAGATCTCTTACCGAATGATGCCAGTCAGCCTACGATCTTCAAGCTTAATACCAACATGGTTCCTGTGATGAACATTGCACTTCGCAGCAACAGTGGCAAGGATTCCAATGAGTTGCGCGCATTGATGGAGGATGTCATCCAAAACCAGATTGATCGAGTCAATGGAGTTTCCACTACCTCGATCAACGGTGGTCAGGATGACATTGTTCAAGTTGCAGTTGATCAGAATAGGTTGGAAGCTTATGGATTGACCCTTAGTCAGGTTTCCTATGCATTGAATCCACAGAATGTACAGGTTGGTGCAGGTGCCTTGGTAGAGGGAAATCTCTCCTATCTGCTCAGGACTGATGCAGAGTTCTCTTCTTTGGAAGAGATTGAGAATGTGATGATTATGAGCATCCCCAGCTATGACAGCTCGGGGAATGTGACTGGAACGAGTGTAATCCGCCTCAAAGATTTGGCAACAGTCTCCTATGCATTCCGTGATGCAACAAGCCAGGTTTACATTAATGGGGAACCTGGGGTGTACCTCTCTGTTTCGAAGGAGTCTGATGCCAATACGGTACAGGTTGCCAAACGGGTACATGAAGTTATTGATCAGTTGAACACTGAGCTTCCCGATGATTTGAGTCTGGAAGTAATTGTGGATACCTCTACAATGGTGGAGTCCACCATGAATGCAGTTTATCAATCGTTGCTCTTTGGTGTGATCCTGGTCATGGTGGTGCTCTTCATATTCCTTAGAAGTATTAAATCAACTCTGATCGTTGGTGTAGCCATACCTGTATCCATGCTTCTGACCGTACTCTCAATGTTCTTTTTTGGATACTCTCTGAACCTGATGACCTTAACCGGTCTTATCCTTGGGTTGGGGATGACTGTAGACGGCTCCATCGTTGTTTTGGAAAACATATTCCGTTACCGAGAAAGAGGAGCAAAACTGGATGCAGCAGCAATCCTTGGAACCAAGGAAATGATTGTTTCCATCACCGCATCTACCTTGACGACGGTGTGTGTATTTGTTCCAATGGTGCTACTCAGAAGCAACCTGGAGATGCTCGGTGAAATGATTACCCCGATGGCGGGTACCATCATCATCTCTTTGCTCGCTTCCTTGATTGTCGCCATTACCTTGGTCCCTGTGCTCACCAGTAGTTATGTAAAAATCTATACTCGTAAACAAAAGCCACTTCGCTGGAAAGTGCTTCGCTTCATCGACGACAAGGCAGAGGATGCATTTGAAGCCTTGGATCGTGGTTACAAACGGGTACTTTCACTTCTAATCGATTATCGGTGGCTTACCCTGCTGTTGGTTGTGTTGATCATGGCCTTGACCTTACAAGCCTACGGGGCGATGCATCAGAGTCTGTATCCCACTATGAGCGAAACTTCAGTAACGGTGAGTGTAACCCTACCTGAAGGGACTACACTGGAAACGACTGAGAACGTTCTTCGTGATCTGGAGGCAAAGGCTAAACAGGATATTGTCGGCTACAAGGATTTGATCGTGACCGCTGGAGGTGGAGGCTTGTTGGGTGGCATGATGGGCAGTGGTACCAATAGTGGCTCCCTGCAGATTGTTCTCAACGATGATGAGGGTGCCGATACCATGCAGATTGTCCAGGATAAGGTCCGTCAGTACTTCCCCCTCTATCCTTCTGCATCATTCTCATTCAGCCAGATGTCCATGGGCCTAGGAAATCTCAATCCAGTTGATGTTGTGGTGAAAAGCGACAATCTGGAACTAGCAGCCTCTACTGCGGAGCAAATTCGTGACTTGATCAAAGAGAATCTGCCAGGGATAACGGAGGTTCGTACTGACTTTACCCAAGGCTTGCCTGAATTCAGGGTAGTGATAGATCGTGAGCGTGCGTATGCGTACAACCTTACCATGCAAAGCATCGCCAATGAAATCAGTTACAGTGTGAATGGTCTTACCGCAACCCAGTTGAAGCGTAACGGAAGTGAGACAGACGTCGTAGTCATTCTACAGGATGAAGACCGTTCTAGCGAGTTCGACCTTAGACGTATCTTTGTACGGAACCCCATGGGAGAGAAGATCAGTCTTGATAATATTGCCACCATAGAACGAGCTACGGGACCAGTTTCCATCAATCGTGAAAATGAGATGCGTACGGTTCATGTAGTGGGAGGATTGAAAGGCTCCTACGCTGTGAGCCAAGCTGAGACAGACATTAAGGCATTGATAGATGAAAATCTGCAACTTTCAGATGACGTATTCATTGAATATGGTGGTGATTTCGCCGATTTGACGCAGATGTTCAGCCAAGTTTGGTTGATTCTGGCCCTTGCAGTGATATTGGTATTCGGTGTTATGGCATCATTGTTTGAGTCCTTCCGTAATCCATTCATTGTCCTGCTTTCCATGCCGCTCATGCTCATTGGTGTAGTGGGAATGTATCTGATAACCGGCGAGACCTTCAGCTTGATCAGTGCCATAGGTATGGTAATCCTGGCCGGTATCGTGGTAAACAACGGTATTGTCTTGATTCAGTACATCAACCTGCTGAGAAGTCGGGGGCTGGGTATCAAGGAGGCTTGTATTGAGGGAGGTGGTAATCGCCTTAAGCCGATTCTGATGACCAGTTTCACCACTATTTTCGGTATGATCCCCCTTGCCTTTTTTGGAGGACAAGGAGCGGAGCAGATTCAACCGATTGGGCAAACCATCATTGGAGGAATGGCCATCAGTACGTTGATGACGATTTTCTTCACACCGGTACTCTATGCACTCTTCAATCGAGAGAAGCGTAAAAAAGATGTAGAGAGTATTGAAAACTTTGCAGAGGGGGAGTGATATGAGAAGAGTTGAAATCATGGCAGCTCAGGCAATCTTGGAAGATGTCCTTGAGGCACTTGAGCACTATGCAGTACCAATGCATTACACCATTATCCCCACTGCCCATGGAAAAGGAAACACCATCCCCAAACTTGGGGATGATGTGTGGCCGGAAGAAAACTTTGTCTTGATCATCTACTGTGATGATGCAATCCTCGAGAAAATTGAGATGGCCGTACACCTTGTGAAAAAGAAGTATGACCATGAGGGAATTGGTTACTTTGTAATCTGAGGAGGAGGCACCACCTCTGTTTCTACAGAGCTGGTTGCTCCTGACTTGGTGTAGACCAATTGTGTTGGGTAGGCAAACCCAATACCTTCTTTTTTAAATGCTCTAAAGAGCTTCTGGTAAATTTCTTGCTGCGTGTCCATATAGATGGCATAATCACTGCTTGGTACATAGTAGACAGTTTCAAAGTTGAGTGAGAAGTCCCCGAAAGCAGAGAAGTGTGACCGGTCGCAGATGACGCCTTCAATGGTTTGTACCGAGGCAATGATATCCTTGATGATGGTAGGAATCTTTTCCACCTTGTCTGCAGGTGTTTCGTAGACCACTCCAACCTTGAAGACTACCCTACGTCTGAGCATCTGCTTGTAGTTGTGGATACGGGCAGAGGTTAGGTCGGAGTTGGCCATGATCAGCAATTCACCGGAAAGAACCCTAATGCGGGTTGATTTTATTCCAATCCGTTCAATTACACCCGCCTTATCACCGAAGACGATGAAGTCACCCAACGCAAAAGGTTTGTCAAAGAAAATGACAAAGTAGCTGAAAAGGTCCCCAAGGATTCCTTGAGCGGCTATAGCTACGGCAATACCACCAACGCCAAGCCCTGCAAGAGCGGCTGTGACATCGATGCCAAGGTTTGCCATCAGGAATGTGATGCCGATGATCCAGAAGATGAATTTGACCAGCGACAGGAGCGGCTTGAGGTTTTTCTCCCGGTCATGGTTTGCCCAATCGTGTTCAAAGTACCGTGAAAATGCCAACTCCATAGTTTTATTGAGTGAACGGACAATGATAAAGGTCATGATGATGGAAAGTCCAATCTTCACAATGTTTTGAATCTGCTCATTGAATGCCACCATATCTATAGCGATGGTCAGCAAACCAAGGAAGGCTAAGGGAACGGCAATTCGCTGAAAGAACCGCAAGAAATTCAGATGAGAGATTCTTTTTCCTGCCTGCTCCTGTTTTGCTTCCAGTTTCTTGATGCGTCGTTTCAAGATGAAGTTCACCAACAACAAGATGAGTGAACCAATGACAATTACCAATAGTGCTTTCAGATATTCTGATTCCAATAGTGTTTGCATACTCCCTAGTATAGACAGATTTTTCTTTCCACACAAATGAAAAAAGAAATCTTGCTGTATTGGGGTCTTCTTGTAGGGTATACTTATTAGAAACTAAGGAGTATGTGAGATGAAACTGAACGAGATTCAGATGCGTGACCCTTTTGTGCTTGCAGACAAGAAAACCCTGACATATTACCTCTACGGGACCACTGACAAAGATCCTTGGAAAGCTCCCGGCGTGAGCTTCGGTATGTATCGAAGCAAAGACCTCCATGAATGGGATGGTCCCTCTACAGTGTTTACCCCTGCAGAGGAATTCTGGGGCACCCATAACTTTTGGGCTCCTGAGGTACACACCTATGAAGAGAAGTACTATCTCTTTGCCACCTTTACAGCTGCTAATCACTGTCGAGGCACCCAGATTCTCGTCAGTGATTCTCCCATGGGTCCTTTCCTGCCCGTTTCAGATGAACCGGCTACGCCTCTTGATTGGGAGTGTCTTGACGGTACCTTCTTTCTCGATGAGGATGCACAACCTTGGATTATTTTTTGCCATGAGTGGGTGCAGATCAATGATGGCGAGATATGTGCCAGGAAACTGAGTAAGGATCTCAGTACACCGCTTGGAGATCCAATCCTGCTTTTCAAGGCTTCTGAGGCTTCTTGGCCGAAAGCACTTCCAAGGAGAGACGGAACAGGATTGGTGGACGCTAAGGTTACAGACGGTCCTTTCTTGCACAGGAATAGGGAGGGGACACTGGTGATGCTTTGGTCCAGCGTATCTCCCTCTGGTTATGCAATGGGATATGCGACCAGCGAGAGTGGAGCCATCCTTGGTCCTTGGAAACAGCAAGACCAACCACTGGTACAAAGTGATGGTGGTCATGGTATGATTTTCGAGACATTTGATTGCAAACTCTATCTCACCTACCACAGTCCGAACAAGACCCCTGATGAACGGCCTTTCTTCGTTCCTCTCATAGAGACAGCAGGAGGTCTTGCATGCCGATAGAGAGAAAGCGTCTTGTAAACGAGATGAATCCCAAGGTACATGCTTGGGATCCTGATTCATTTCTCACAGTGGGCAACGGTAATTTTGCCTATACCGTTGACTGTAGCGGAACACAGAGCCAGATTGCCTACACAAAAGGAAAGACTCCGCTATGCACTATGTCCACCTGGGGTATGCACGACTACCCCGGAAAAGAAGAAAAGCACTATGAGCGGCTCACCTTGAGGCAGTATAAGCATGCAGGCAGGTCAATCGGCTACATGAGTGATGATACTGGACAGGAGACGCTCTTTGGTGACCTCAGGGTGAACCCACATCGGTTCAATCTCGCCCATATTGGCTTACAAACAAGAGATCCATATGCTATGAAAAGCATGGAATCCATCAACCAGGAGTTGGACCTATGGAGCGGAACTATCACCAGTTCCTTCTGTATTGATGATGTACCTATTCATGTTGAAACGCTCTGTCATCCGAAGCAGGACCAGCTCTCTTTTCGCATACAGTCATCCCTACTTGAGATGGGAGTATTGCATCTCGCCTTAGACTTTCCCTATCCGTCACATGCTATAACCGCCAGCGATTACGCAAAGCCCGATGCCCACATAAGTGAACTCAATAGCTACGGAAATGGCCGATACTGCATCAAACGAACCATTGATGCGGTGACCTATGATGTACATTTATTGCTCAGTGAACATGCCTGTCTCAAACAAACAGCTGCCCATGAATTCATACTCTCTTCCAGTGAAAAAATCATGGAGGTAAATGTGTTGTTCCTACCCCAAGGGGGAAAACAAGAGAACGTGGTGACGTTCAACCAGGCTCGTACTGCATGTGGGCTCTATTGGAGTTCCTTTTGGCAGGATGGCGCTTTCATAGATGTTTCATCCTCAATTGATCAGCGGGCATGGGAGCTGCAACGGCGTATGATCCTCTCACGGTATCTGCTGGCCATCCAGTGCAGTGGAAACATGCCTCCTCCTGAGACCGGACTTACCTGCAACAGCTGGTACGGAAAGTTCCACCTGGAGATGCACCTCCTGCATGCAGCTCACTTTGCTCTGTTCGGTCAGCCTGAGTTGTTGGAGCGTTCGCTCTCATATTATCTGGATATTCTTCCCGGTGCATATGAGCGAGCTCAAAGTCAAGGGTACCAGGGTGCCCGATGGCCAAAGATGACCGACCCGAGTGGAAATGACAGTCCTTCTGCTATTGGAACCTTGCTCTGCTGGCAACAGCCTCATCCCATTTTCTATGGTTCGCTTGTACGAAAAACACATCCGGATTCTGCATTGTTGCCTGCTTGGATTCCTGTCATTAAGGCAACGGCTGATTTCATGGTGGATTATGTCACCTGGGATCAGAGCCGGAACGCGTATGTACTTGGCCCGCCGGTGATTCCTGTACAGGAGAACCATGATCCTGAGCATACGCTTAATCCCACCTTCGAGCTCTCATATTGGAGATGGGCCCTCTCTGAAGCAATTGCTTTCCTGGAAAACCTTGGTGAGCCAAGCAACCCAAAATGGAAACAAGTACTGGACAACCTAGCCCCTCTACCAACGAAAGATGGTCTCTACCTTGCCCATGAGAACTGCCCTGATACGTACGGTGCTTATGCCTACGATCATCCTTCGTTTTTATTCAGCCTTGGTTTGCTCGATGGACGAGATGTCGATCAGACAGTCATGGAGCGATCCCTGCAAATGGTCATGGAGAGGTGGCAGCTGAATGAACTTTGGGGTTGGGATTTTCCCTTGATGGCTATGACTGCGGCTAGATTGGGAAAGACTGACCTGGCTATCGACCTCTTGTTGATGGACTCACCGAAAAACACCTATACTCCAAATGGGCACAATGCCCAGAGACCGAAAGAAGACCTTCCTGTGTACCTTCCCGGAAATGGGGCGCTGCTTCTTGCTGTCGCCCTGCTTGCAGGAGGCTGGAAAGGAAGCAATACCCCGTATCCTGGTTTCCCAAAAAACGGGTGGTGTGTGCAGGCAGAGGGGTTGAAACGGTTTTGGTAGGAGTACCATGAAAAGAGAAGTGGGACGCTTGGCGCGTCTGTTCATAGGTTTGTTCACCTATGCAATAGGTATTGTCCTGACGATGCAGGCTCACATTGGGTACAGTCCATGGGATGTGTTTCATGCCGGACTGTCAGCTCTATTCTCTGTGAAGATTGGCAGTATGACGGTTATCGTTGGTCTCCTGGTTGGTCTCATCGTACTCTTGGGTGGTGAGAAGATTGGGGTGGGAACCATTAGCAACATGGTGGTCATTGGTCTTTTCATCAATGTTCTGCTGGACAGTGGACTGTTTCCTGAGCGTGTTCATCCCGTTTCTGGTGCCATACAGATGATTGGTGGTCTCTTTGTTATCTCGTTTGCATCCTATCTCTATATTTCTTCAGGTTATGGGGCTGGTCCCCGCGACTCCTTGATGGTGTTCCTTTCCAGGAAAACCGGATGGTCAGCCGGTACGTGTCGTGGTCTTTTGGAGGTTGCAGTCTCTTTCATCGGATTTCTTTTTGGGGGTATGCTGGGGTGGGGTACCCTTCTCAGTGCAGTCTTGATCGGGTTCTGTATCCAGATTACCTTTCGTGTTATGCGTTTTGATCCAAAGAAAGTCCACCATGAAACTATGGTGGACAGTTATCGGCGACTACGACGCTATTTTACGCGAGTACGTTGACTATTGTTGCAATTCATTCGCCAATGTGTCGATCAACGCAATGAGCTCTGAAAGGTGCTCCTTGGTAATTGTTGGGTTAAGCAACGTGAACTTCAAATAGGTCTGATGTTTGTATACGGTCTGCCCGATAACCACTTGATGATGGTGCAGTAGTTCCTTTCTGATGCGCTTGTTCAGCTCACTAGTGCCGATGTGACGGAATACTACACTGCTGAGCTCTGGTTCAATGGCAAGCGTGAAAGAAGGATGAGCCAGGAGAGCCTTTGCCAGAAAGGTTGCATTCTCTATGCAGGTGTCGACAATCTTTTCATAGCCATCCTTCCCTCTGCACTGGAAGGCCATCCAGACCTTCAAGGCATCAGCGCGCCGAGTAGTCTGTAAGCTCTTTCCTACCAGATTGGTATAACCTTCCTCTTCATCTTCCTCTCTGTTCAGATAGTCTGCATGAAGGGTGAAAACAGAAAAGTGTTCTTTGTTCTTCACGATGATTGCTCCACAGCTGATGGGGAGGAGAAACATCTTATGGAAATCGACGGTAATGGAGTCACAGAGAGAGAGGTCTCCAAGTCTGGTTCGATAGGTAGGGGAGAGTTGCAGTCCGCTTCCGTATGCGGCATCTGCGTGAAGGAACATACCTTCCTCGTCACAAACCGTTCGTATTGCTTCTACCCCGTCTATGGAGCCATAGTCTGTGGTTCCTATGGTCGCTACCACGCAGAAGGGAAGAAGGCCCGCTTGCTTGTCCGATTCGATCATCCCACGGAGTTCCTGTACATCCATCCTACACAGGTCATCCACTGGTACTTTGCGTACTGCATCATAACCAAGTCCAAGGAGATGGGCGCTTTTTTCCATAGAGAAATGGGAGACTTCACTCGTATAGAGCCTTAGCTTGTGATAAGAAGCTGGGAGGCCTTCCTGCTTTACATCATGGTTGAGCTTGCTGGAGCAGTACCAGTCACGGGCCATGGTGATTGCACTTAGGTTTGACTGGCTCCCCCCGGAGGTGAAGACACCGTCACCCTCCTTTCCGTAGCCATACAGGTTACACAGCTGCTGAACCACTGCTACTTCCACCTCAGTTGCAATAGGACTCTGATCCCAGCTGTCCATCGACTGATTAAAGGTTGCGATGATCAGCTCACTGGCAATCGATTCCAAGAGCGCTGGGCTATGCAGGTGAGCCATGTAGTTTGGTGACCAGGTTTTGAGAAAGTGAGGAAGAATAATCTGTTTGACACGTTCCAAGAGTGCTTCCCAGCCAATACCTTGTGAGGGAAGGATTGCAAATTCTGCGAGTGATTGTTGCAAGGTTTCAACGGAAGCTCCCTGGTAGGCTCCCTCATCTGTCACCGAGGCTGTAATTGCCTCGATGGTTTCAGTCAAGACTCGCTTGTATTCGTCCTTCTTCTCCTGCTCTTGGCCGAGAACGTATGGAAGTGTCTTAGTTGGCTTTGACATCTTCGTCTACCTTTCGTATGGCTTGTTCTGTGATCTGAAGCATGGTTTCAATCTCTTCATGGGTGACATTGAGTGCACAGAGACAACGCATGACCGAACCATTTCTACCACCTTTTTCCATGATAAGACGATGCTTGAAGCACTCCTGTTGTACACGGGTGGCAATATCTCCACTGTAGGGAAGAGAGCCAAGTTGATCTTTCTCCCCCTTTGGGTCGATGAACTCGATCCCGAGCATCAAGCCTTTTGCACGAATATCTCCTATGATTGACACTTCTTGTTTCAGCTTTTGGAACTGAGCTTCGATGTGTGCTCCTTTCTTCTGTACTTCAGCGAGGAAGGCAGGATCACTGACCCGGTTCATGACCACTGTACCGGCTGCCATGGCAATCTGATTTCCCCTGAAGGTTCCTGCATGGGCTCCTGGTTGCCAGGCATCGAGCTTTTCATGGTAGATGACCACAGCCATTGGCTGGCTTCCGCCAATCGCCTTGGAGGTGAGGATGACATCAGGAGTGATTCCAGCGTATTCAAATGCGAAGAACTTGCCTGAACGTCCGACTCCACATTGGATTTCATCGACGATCATAGGAATATTGAGTTCCTCAGTAACCCTCCTGATAGTCTGAAGGAATTTTATTGGAGCAGGGATAACACCCCCCTCTCCCTGGATGGGTTCGATGATAACCGCAGCTGGTTTGGTGATTCCACTCTCTGGGTCCTTGAGGGTGCGTTCAAAGTATGCACATGCTGCATCCACACCGGCTTCTCCCCCAAGACCAAATGGGCATCGGTAGGAGTATGGGTATGGGAAGAAGTGTACGTCACTCATGAGTCCGTTGACGTTGGTTTTTGCGTTTAGGTTTCCCGTCAACGCAAGTGCTCCGTGTCCCATTCCGTGGTAGCCGCCACTGAAGGCAATGACCGAAGAGCGACCGGTGGCTGTTTTGCAAAGCTTGATTGCGGCGTCGACTGCGTCAGTACCACTTGGGCTGCAAAACTGGAGTTTTCCATGTTCCTTTAGTACTTCAGGAAGCAACGAAAGAAGGGTGTGAACGAAGGTATCTTTGACCGGTGTGGTAAGATCGAGTGAATGTAGTGGTGCTCCACTTTGCAGAAGCTCGATCATGGCTTGATTGATTTCTGGATCGTTGTGACCTAGGGCTAGGGTTCCAGCTCCGCAGAGGAAATCAAGATAGGTGTTTCCTTCTACATCGGTTATTACAGAACCTTTTGCCTTTTTGATGGCAATGGGGAATTTTCTGGGGTAGGTGCGTGCGTTTGATTCTGTTTGATTTTGGCGGTCAAGATAGAATTGGTTGGTATTTTCAGTCATTACCGGATTCCTTCTATTTCATGATTGGGTATGTACTAAATGTAGTATTTAGTCCTTTCCTATGAAGTGTGGTTCATCCCTTCTCAAGAAGGGGAAGTGTGAAATGTCCGCGTTGTATATGCATAGAACGCGCAAGAATGGATAGTATCAATTTCCAGTGTATTTTGCTAGTAATTGGGTAGTATTTGCACGGAATTTTGGAAGATATTTCTCTGTTGCATTGTACTATTTAAAAAAAGTAAGGAAATGTTTGGGAAAGGGGCTTTACAATGCTAGAATATTGGTGTATTAGTTAGCTAGTACAGTAAGAAACTAGGAGGCATGCATGGAACAAGCAATGCAAGAGAATGCGCTTGCCGTTCAGGACGGGCAAGAGGTGGTAGTACATATGCAGGATATCGGGTTCTCATATACTGAGAATCGTCTATTCAATCATCTTGACCTTGAGATCAGGAGAGGGAACATCTATGGGTTGCTGGGCAAGAATGGAGCAGGGAAGACTACGTTGCTGAAGATTCTCAGCGGGCAACTCTTCATTGAAGAGGGAGAGACTAAGGTATTGGGGGAGAACCCTCAGAAAAGGTCTCCGTCTCTGCTGAGTGAGATTTTTTATCTTCCCGAGGAGTTTCCTTTGCCGAAGATGAAGGCTAGTGAATATCTTGCAATGCGCTCTCCATTTTATCCGAGGTTCGACCATGGAATGTTTGCCCAGTATTGCAGAGAGTTTGATATTGATCTGAATCAGCGACTCGACCAGATGTCGCTGGGACAGAAGAAAAAGGTATTGCTCTCCTTTGGGCTTGCTTCCAATACTGCGCTCTTGATCCTTGATGAACCGACCAATGGATTGGATATTCCTAGCAAGAAGCAATTCAGGCAGACTGTGGCTTCTGCAATGACCGAACAGAGAACATTCATTATCTCGACACACCAAGTTCGGGATATGGAGAATTTGATCGACCCGATCATCATCCTGCATGATGGCAAGGTGATATTCAATGACACGGTCGAATCGGTCAATGAGAAGTATGTACTCACCCTTACTACAGAACAGCCAAAGGCTGATGAGGTGATGTACACGGAGAAGGTCCTTGGGGGTTGGATGGTGCTCAGTGAACGCACTGACGATAGTGAAGGAAAGCCCTTGGACCTGGAGACATTGTTCAATGTGATCATCGAGCAATCGAAGGGTAGTGCAGGAGGTGTGAGATGAATCGATTTTCAGCTTTGGTGAAGCGAGAGGTGAAGACCAGTCAGAAGGACTTATTTACCTATGGATTGGTAATCGTTCTCTTGCTGTTTGTATCTGAGACACTGCGGAGTGTATATGCTCGATATGCCGGGGTTTCGTTCCCTGCTGAATCATACAACGAGATGTTCCCTTCGTTCCTGTTGCTTGGGGGGTTTATCATGAGCAGTCTGATATTCAGTGAGGATATGTTCGGAAAAGATACCCAGCATGATTGGCTGATGCTTCCTGCAACGAACCTTGAGAAGTTCCTCTCCAAGGCGCTGCTGATGATAGTGGCATACCCAATTGTTCTCATTGTGTTGTTCTTCCTTACCAGTGTGGTAACTGAACCGATTCAGCTGATTATCTTCGGGAATCCGATGGCTATGTTCAATCCATTCAGGAATGGTAATTTTGGCTTCCTGCTTGCGCAGTACTGGGTTTGGACTTCGGTATTCCTCCTTGGTGGCACGTACTTTAGAAAAGCACATTTCATCAAGACAGTGTTGGCCATCGGGATAATTTCCTTAGCGCTTGGAGCCCTCGGTCTGTTGTTTGCCAGGATTGTGTTCGCGATTAGATTTGGTTCTTCCTTGCAGGTATTTGATGCAATGTTCTATCTCAGTCCAGTAAATTTAAACAGGGCGTTGAGTCCACTGAAAGTCTTTAGTGTCATTTCCAAGATTTTCTACTACGTTGTGTTGCCGATCTTCTGCTTGGTGACAGCGTACTTCAGGGTTGAGGAGGTCCAAGCCACCGATGCAGTTTAATACATATTCTCCAATCTATATGCAAATTGCCGAGTATATTCATGACTTGATCCTCAGCAAAGTCTGGGAGGATGGTCAGAGAATTCCCTCGGTACGCGATATGGCAATGGAACTGGAGGTGAATCCCAATACTGTTATCAGAACATACTCCCTTCTTCAGGAAGAGGGGACGCTTGAGAACCAACGCGGGATTGGGTACTTCACCGCTAAGGATGCACGGACGTTGGTCCTGCAAAAACGACGTGAGCACTTCATCAAACGAGAGCTTCCTGCTCTCTTTGAAACCATGAATCGCTTGGGTCTGACTATGAAAGATTTGCAACAATACGCTGAAAAGAAGGAGAAGGACGATGAAATCGAGCCACAAGAAGAGTAATAGAATGTTGATAGGGGCAGGGATCTTTTTGGTTGTCTATCTCCTTGCCAGTGTAATTTTTGGGTCATTTCTCATTGACCGGTTCTCAACGCAAACTACACCCAATAGGTCTGTCACGCATGTGACGGTTTGGCGGAATTGGTAAGCGTTGTGTATACGTACATCTTTGGAGGGTCGGAGTTTCCGGCCCTCCTTCACTGGTATCCAAGAAAGTTCAAACAGACTGGCTGTTCTATGGCGATTCGATGATTGGAAGGGCCACATAGCCCTGTCCTGCGATCGATAGGGTAGCTGGTTACTGAGTTGCTGCTACCGTTTGCAACCACGAGATGAGCTCCGGATGGCGAGAAGGTGAAGTTGCGGGGTTCCTTCTCAGTCATGCAATGCCCCTGGAAACTGAGGGTTCCGTTGTGTTTATCGCGTCGGAAGATGGCAATACTGTCATGTCCACGGTTGGAACAGTAGAGAAAGCGGTACTCAGAGTCAAAATGAAGGTCGGCAACCGTATTTTCTCCCTTAAATCCTGCTTCAAGCGTGCTGATTCGTTGAATCAAAATAGGTTCACTGGAAAGTTTGTAGACCAATACTTCTGATGAGAGTTCAGTAGCTACATAGAGAAACGTTTCGTCCTTGGATAGTTCAAGATGTCTAGGCCCACTGCCTGGTGGAGTTTTGATGATTGTCTTCTCACTCAGGTCACTGTTGTACCAAAGTACGCTGTCCAATCCAAGATCGGCTACGAAGAATGAGCTGCCATCCTTGGTGAATCGGCTGCTATGGATATGGGACCGTTCTTGCCGGGTAGGGTGAATACTCTTACCTAAAAAGGATTTCTGAAAAAGTAGTGAAGGGGTTTCCCAAACAGAATAGACAGTAAGTACTCCATCAGCATAATTGGAAATGACAAGCATAGTATGATCGGGGCTTAGTGAGAGATGGCAAGGAGAGCCGCCACCTGTTGGAAGGATGTAGAGCAGTTTACAGCTGTGGTCAGGGTAGACTTGTATGGCGTATACGTGTCCGTCTGTTTCGGTTTCGCTGACGCTGTAGAGAATATGTCGCTCATCATCAAAACACTGGAAGGTAGGTTGTTCAATTTTCATTGAACCTGAGTGATAGGTCATAATTCCCATTCGTTCATCAAAGAGAAAGCAGTTCAGTCCATCAACATCTGCAGATACTCTACTACCAATTACCAGTGTTTCCATGGTTATTCCCTCAATCTATACAGAGTATAGAATATATATAAAAAATTATCTACAATACCAACCCAGAGAAACCCAAAATACCCTCTGGACAGCAAGAGGATATTTCCGTATTATAGTCAGAGTAATTCGGGCGCGTAACTCAGTGGGAGAGTGCTACCTTCACACGGTAGAAGTCGTTGGTTCAAACCCAATCGCGCCCATAAAAGACCAGTCTTCGGACTGGTTTTTGGTTTGTTAGGCGTTAATGTGCGTTTATACAGGAGTGCTACCGTGTGAAGGTGGAAGTAGAGATGAAGTTTGGAAAATGTTCTCAAAGGGAATATGGATAATAAACAAATTGAGTCATTAGTATGATAAAATATTAATGTTATGACTCACAATAAAATTTAAGCAGGGAGTCCGATGGAATCAAAGAATTTCACGTTCATTGACTTGTTTGCCGGAGCAGGCGGCCTTAGTTTAGGGCTTGAGCAAGCAGGTTTTACCTCAATATTTGCCAATGAAATAGACAGCAATGCAGCATTAACATATAAGACTAATAGAACATTGGATGATAATCACGTCTTCATAGGAGATATTACTTATCTAAATGAACATTTACATGAAGTAGCTGAAGGTATTGATAACCCGTTTTTGGTTTGTGGGGGTCCTCCTTGCCAAGGTTTTTCGATGGCAAACCGACAGCGGTTGATTGATGACCCAAGGAATCATCTTTACCTTGAATACCTAAAATTTCTTAAGAGAGTTAAACCTCATTTTTTTATCATGGAAAATGTACGGGGAATGACTCAGAAAATTGACGAGGTCATGGATAATTTTCATGAGTATATGGGACAAGAGTATGATATCTCATATAGTCTTTTGAATGCAAAAGAGTATAATATCCCGCAAAACCGTGAAAGGTTATTCATCATTGGGAATAATCTAGGTATTAATACCAATGATATTATCTTTTTAATATTTTCCCAGAAACAGCAATCATTTACACTGTTTGATGCTATAGGTGACTTACCTGAATTAAAGCCGAATCCAAATAAAAACAACACTAAAATTGAGAATAACGAAATAGGATATTTTAAACGTAATTATACTTATAAAGAGACTGAGTATAGAGAATATATCAATAAAGGCAAGGTAATTGATTATCTGTATAACCATAAGAATCGTTATAACAATGATCGAGATATAGAAATCTTTAAGAGGTTGCCACAAGGTGCAAATTCACTTGATGAGTCGATTAAGGACATCATGCCTTATACTTCGAGAAATCACATGTTTAAAGATAAGTATTTCAAGCTTAAATATGATGAGATTTCCAAAACGATTACATCCCATATGAGAAATGATTGTAATATGTATATTCATCCCACACAGCCACGAGGATTGTCTCCTCGCGAAGCTGCAAGAATTCAGACATTCCCAGATGACTATGTGTTCTATGGCCCTCAGAACAGCTGGTATCAGCAAATAGGGAATGCCGTTCCGGTTAAACTGGCAGAATTGATTGGGAGGGCAATTAAAGCATGTCTGAATTAAGCCATTTGGAGCTATTCTCAGGAATCGGAGGATTTCATCGTGCCTTTGACTTGCTAGGAATTGATCACAACATAGAGGTTCCTTGTGTGGGATATTCTGAAATCGATCAACAAGCAATTAAAACATATCAAGCAAATTACGATGTTAGTTCATCAGTAGATCTCGGAGATATTGTATCTTTTACAGAGAATCAAGAAACAATCGGCAAGCTTCCAGATTTTAAAATTTTAACTGGAGGGTTTCCTTGTCAAGCCTTTAGTATGATGGGATTTAAAAATGGATTTCAGGATGAAAGAGGGAATTTGTTTTTTAATATCTTGAAAATCTTGATAGAGAAGAGACCCCCTTTTGTACTGCTGGAGAATGTGAGGAATCTTGTAACTCATGACAAAAAACGAACCTTTGCAATCATACGAGAATCTTTAGTTGGCATAGGGTATCATATCTATTTCGATATCTTTAACAGCAATGATTTTGGACTCGCTCAAAAAAGAAACCGCATTTTTATCTTTGCTACTAGAGAGTCTCTTCCCTCTACATTTGAGTTTTCACAAGATAAGATAAAAACTGTTTTTGATGAGTTCCTTAAAATAAATACTCATTCTCTTGAGATACAGAGAGATGTGTTGGATGTCCTCGATAGAACGGTGAATGATAAAAAGTATTTTCTATCGGAACGGATCAAGCCAACTATTCTTTCTGATGGAACAGGTTCCTATTATAGTAAATCGATGATCAACTGCCTGATTGCCCGTCCCTTAACAGCCACAATGGTTAAGCTTCATCGTGCTAATCAAGATAACTATTATTCACTGGAATTTCTTCAAAGCAAGGACCCTTATGCCCATGCTTTTCTCCATCAGTCGACTTACAATTTATTGGAAAAGGAAATAAGGAGATTGACTCCAAAGGAAGCGCTTCTTTTACAGGGGTTTTCAAGTGATTTTTATGGGAATGCTATAAAGAAGAGAGTAAGTGAATTCCAACTGATGAAACAGGCAGGAAATGCAGTAAGCGTGAACACAGTTTATGCTATATTATATTATTTATTTGTGTATAATGGGTTATAATGATATGAGGAGCACTTAATGCTAAACTTGTTCAAGGTCCATGCTGAAAACACTATCGGAATCAAGAAACTTACCGATGCTGATCTTGGTGCAGGGAAATCCCATCAGACTCACATTGGCCTCTATAGTGATGTGCTCACGTTTCTTCCAGATCATGACCACGCTGAGAAAGGGCTTCTAATTCATGACATTAATTATGAGTTTGTTGAGGTCTACTTTGATAGGATAACCAATCCTGACGGTACAACTAGGAGTCCCAAATTCCGTTTGGGGACTAGTGAATTTTCATTAGTAAATAGGATACGATACGTTGTTCAAGAAACACCGGAGAAAGAATGGTTTCTTATTTGGTTTGGAACGGATTTAGGTAAGATAATTACGGTTTTATTCACCAAAGAAGATGATCTGTTTAATCAATTGAAAGACTATATGGGAGATTTCTTTTTAGATTCTATGAAAGTGCTTTCACCGAAGATTCAGCAATACGAAGAAATTGTTTTGCTGTTACAGAACTATATCATCCCAATTCTAAAGCCGGATCTTGAGATGAATATCAAGAAAATACAACTGCAGAGAATGCTGGACCAAAAGGGAAGGGACTTAGATAATATCTTCAATCTCACTGACTTCTCTTCTTATTTACAGCAAATAGCGATAGAGCATCTTTCCGTATTTCTCGAAAGCAAAAAGCAGAAAGGTCAGATTGTTGATTTTGAGATCTTGCCAATTGGTGCAAATAAATATGCAAATTATTGCAAAATTATTATGAACAATAAGGTTGTAAGAAATGTCTTATTGAAAATTTCAACATTTGAAGAGCAACAAGAATTTAACTTGACATTAGATGAATTACTATTGTTTCAGGAGAAAGGTGACTTTGGAGTATTTAGTATATTCAATGTTGACGAGCAGGGTTGTGCATTAAGAATTTGCTCCTCACTGAAAGTTGTGTTGAGCTATCTATCTAGATATCAAATAAACGACCTCCTTATGAATTGTAAGAAAGTTTCTCAAATTATTGTTGATGTTCTTATCATAAGGGTTAATTTATCATTTTTGAAAATGAGTAAGGTGAAAATATTGTATATAGAATGAACCTTACATTATATAAAAATAATGTTATGGCATAAAAACATAATAGAATTATAAAAAAAATCCTCATATATAGCTTTGCTCAAAGTCATTAAACATTTCGTAAAGCAAAAGAAAAATTGTTCATTCCAATATATTGAGCTATAATGAATTCCAAGGACATTAACATGAATAAGAATTATGATGAATTGTACCGTAAATTGGCTGTAGCGCATGCAACACTAATAAAGCAAAATCAACTTCTTTCACATGATGAATGTAAAACTCAATTAAAAGAAAAAATGTATGAATTAGATTCAAGTCTTGATGAATCCTATATACATGAAGTAGTCGAAGAAGCTTTTCTGCCATATACAGTTCAGAAAATTTCATCTGAAGCTGCAGTTGTCCCTAAAAATATCTATCCTTGGGTTTTGGAAGAAGAATTTACAGAAAAGAAGTCAGCGACCTATTGGAATGCCTATGCTCTTAATCTGAAGAAATATATGCACTTAACTGATGAGCAGATTACTGAATTGCGAGATGATTGTTTGGTGATCACAAATCGCTTAGTTTCACCAAGAAGTGAATATATAAAATCAAAAAGCGATCAATTCAACAAGAAAGGTCTTGTATATGGAAATGTTCAGTCAGGAAAAACTGCTACCTTTGGAGGTGTAATTGCACAATATGTCTCGAAGGGATGTCGTATCGTTATTGTCTTATCTGGCACACTTAATAATCTGAGAGAACAAACATTAAATCGGCTGAGAAGAGATCTTGGAATTGACCATCCACCGATTAGTAATATGCACTGGCATCTTATCACAGATCCAGATGACCTTTTAAGGAAAAATTGTCAAAAAATAGATAGTGTATTATCTAACCAAGATACAGTTTTATTTGGAGTTTTCAAGAAAAATTCACAGGTGCTAAAGCATTTAAATAATAGGTTTCTAAAACTAAACAATCAATCTTTTCTTTCAAATTATCAAGCACTCATAATCGATGATGAATGTGACCAAGCCTCTATTAATGTTGCAAATATCTCAGCTGATGAAAGGAGCGCAATTAATAAACAGATCATTCAATTATTCAAATATCTGCCACGATACTCATATATTGGTTTTACAGCAACACCTTATGCCAATGTTCTTAATGAACCACCTGGAGAATATAGTCTGTATCCATCTGATTTTATTGTAGCTCTCCCTGAAAAGCAAGATTATTATGGAGCTTCCAAGATATTTGGATTGGGTGAAGAATTTGAAGACTATGATACAGGATTGCCAACGCTAGATATAATAAATCCGTATAATAAGAATGGGAAAAGAAAAGATGAAGTTTTCAGTAGTATAGAATTACAATTATTGGAAAATGCTATACGTTATTTTCTATTAGCAACAGCTTGTAAATATGAGAGAGCTGAATCTATTCCTAATTCTGAAAGTCTTCTTTCTCATTCCACAATGATGATACATTGTTCTCATAAGATTATTGATCAAAGAGAAATACTGAGTAAAGTAAAAGCAATTTATAAGAATATTGTTGATGAATACAACCAAGTTGATAATGAACTCTCTAAAGGATACTTCAAAGCAGTCTGGGATAAAGAGTATGTAGCAAGAGCTGAAAATAATAGAGTAGCGATAAAAGAGCAGTTCCCTGAGGATACATTAAAAAGATTGCCAGAACCATCTTTTAATAGGTTATTTGGCTTGTTAGCAACAATAATTGAGAAGACAGAATTAAAAATCGATAACGGTGAAGCATCCGACCATGAACGATTAGTGTATGATGATGAAAACCCTGCTGTTTATATCGCTACAGGAGGCAATACGCTATCTAGAGGTCTGACTTTGGAAGGCTTGGTTGTAAGTTTCTTTTCCCGATCTACAAAGACCTATGATTCTTTGATGCAAATGGGACGATGGTTTGGGTATCGCCGAGGGTATGAAGATCTACCTAGGTTGTGGATGCCCTATGAAGTAATGATTAATTTTAGGTTTTTAGCAGGATTAGATATTGATTTAAGAGAATCAATAAAGCGCTATGAACTTGATGCATCTCCTAGGCAAGTAGCATTGGCGATTCGTACAAATCCACATATGCAGATCGTAAGAAAAATGGCTATGCAAAATGCAGTACAAGCTTCAGTGAATTTAGCAGGACATAGGCCTCAAACAATCTATTTTAGGAAGGATACTTACTGGTTACATGATAATATAGAAGCAGCAAAAAATCTCGTTCGATCTAGTGTTAAAAAGAATATAGTAACCCATAAACCTATTAAACAAATAAGAAGCAATTATCTTTTTGAGGACATTAATTTTGAAGATTTAACACAATTCCTAGAAGAATATCAGTTTCATATGAGCTCGGTAGGGCTTTCAAAAGATCTGTTATTAGGATTCATCAGTAAGGCCAAAGAAAATGGTTATTTAGATTCTTGGAATTTAGTACTGAAATCTGTTTCCAACACAAATAAAGTAATAAAATGCGAGCTCTTCAAGGATTTTCTTGATATACCTATCAATTATTTGATTCGTGGACAGATTGATGATATTCCTGGACGTGTAAATCTGAAGGCAATTACATCGCCTGGTGATATATTATGTGATACTGAGATTCACAATCCAGCTAGATTTAGCTATAAGGAGCAATTTGAACAACGCGACTATTATTTTAAAGAAAAAGGGAAAAAAACACCAGGGCTTGTAATATTGTATCCAATCTATAGTAAATCCAAATCTAGTTCAAAGGATAGGCTTCCTTTGACTCTTGATAAGGATATAATAGGTGTTGCTTTTGTATTTCCAATGATTGCTCAAAACACAGGTCTATATGATTCTGTTGTTGTGAATTTACCTGATTATAACCCAGTAGATGAGGACTATGATGATCTCAATTGAGCGCTCAGAAATTATACAAATTTGGAATAGGAAGCTAGAAAAGGAAGATTATTCTTGGGAGAATATGGACATTGTCTTGAAGGGTATGCCAGTTTTTATTGGATTATCAAAGCAAGGAGAATCTTCCATTGTCTTTGTACAAAATTCTTCAGCACAAGTAATACAAAAAATGCAGTTCGGAAAATTATATTTACAAAGTTTGTATGCTGAAGATATTAAGAGGAATGTTCTTGTTTTGGAATGTATAGATGTTGATTATCTATCACTATTTGCGGTGATGTGCGTTTCCACCTTAATTGAATTAGATTCGAAACATGGAGAATTCAATTTAGAAGAGGAAATGATTACGGAATGTAAGGTATGGGAAAAAGTTTTCAAAGAGGATAGCGAAAATGAAGAGCTTGGCCTTCTTGGTGAACTCTACATTTTCGATTTATTACGATCTTTTGCTTATAATAATTTCGTTTGGAATTATCCAATCAAGTCCACAAAAGATTTTCAACTATCAAAGCAAAGCGATCTTGAAGTAAAGACTACTCACAGACGAAGAGGATATTTTGTATCAATTCATGGATTGCAACAGTTACTTCAAAATGAAGCTAAGAGTCTTTATTTGGTTTTTGTCAGATTAGAACATGTTGCAAAAAACGGCGATATTTCTCTAAACACGCTTTATGAAAGAAATAAAGTGTGTCTGACACCCCAACAGATGATGGCTTTAGGAAACATCAATCAAGATATTCGTTCTCGTACATATAATGTTCTTGAATCGAAAATATTTACTATTAATAATTTATTTCCAAGAATTATTCCTTCATCGTTGAAAAGCATTCCTGGAAATGATCGGATTGGTTCTGTACAATACAGTTTAGAATTATCTGATTATCCATCACAAGATTTACATGAATTTTTAAAAGAAATGAGGTAAGACATTGTACCAAGGTTATGAATATACCGATGATAGTTGGTTGCGATATAATGGCAATATTTTTCTTAAGTCACTTGATGGGTCAAGTATAATTAGGACTGATTTACTTTTAAGGGAAGCCGTACAAAACTCTTATGATGCAAAAAAGGAGAAGGAAAAACCTGTCCAATTTTTTCTAAATGGGAAGCATTTATCCGATTCTCAAGCAAATTATTTAGCAGGTTTTCTTCAATGTGTTGACGGGCAAGCCTCTTTAGATTTGTCATCAAGGATTAAAGAAAACTTGTTTTGTCTTGAAGTTGCTGACAAAGGTACAGTTGGGTTGCAAGGTCCTTGCCAACAGTACGACTCTGAAGGTAACGAGCTTTTATCAGACTCCTATAACTACAGAGATTTTGTATTAATGATGGGTGGCGGTAAAGATGGAGATTTAGGAGGGATATTTGGGATAGGAAAAGCTTCCTTCTTTCTAGTCTCTAGTTTGTATGCTGTAGTGATCTATTCTAGAACAGTTTATCGTGGAAAACCAGAAACAAGGCTTATAATTCGCTTTTTTCAAGATGATTCATCAGGTGAAATGAAAAAATATTGGGTTGGTGACAATAATGAGAATAAGTGCCAAAAGGAAAGAAGCCCATATCCTTTTATCAATGAAAAGGCAGACTCTTTTGCACAGAATATTGGCATGATGAAATATGAAGAAGATGAATTTGGAACCAGCGTAATGATTCTAGGATGTTCACTTGAAGATGAAAACGAGGATGAAAACAACAATTCCTCCGAATATGTTCTAAGCGAATATATCCCTAGAAGAATACCTCACTGGTTTTGGCCAAAGATGATTACTGAAGATAAAAGCAAGAAAATCGATTTTTACATAACTCTTGATGGAGTCCCTATTCCCTTGCTGCATCCGATGGAAGCTTTTTCCCCGTATTTTTATTACAATTTTACCTATAATAATTGGCTAGAAAAAGAAAATAATGAAGAAGGTCGAATAGAATGTAAAAATCCAAAAGCAATATTAGGTTATGTGACTACAAAAAAAATACCGGCACCTTTAGTGAATACGAATATTCGAGAATTGATCGGGGAAGGTAATAATGTTTGTCTAGCCTATATGAGAAATGTTGAACTAATCGTAAAATATGAACAATATTACCTTCCAGGACTAGGTGATGATGTTTTATTAGCAATGTTTCATACCAACCCTGTTGGCCATGCTACAGACGAACCAGTTGGAACAGTGGAATTAGCATTTCGTAATTCTGAAAATCAAACACATGATAAATGGTCAGAAAACCAAGTACAAGGAAGACAAAGAACTTACGTACGTATAGGATTAAGACGAATTAAAGAATATCTGAAAACTACTTATGATTATGGGGAATTGCCTAAAAGTGAAGCAGAGATCTCGATTGCTTTTGCAAGTGAGTTAGGCCGTTTCCTAGCTTCTACAAAAGGGTCTAGCTCTTCTAATCTAGGTGGTTCTTCTGGTTCATCCTCTAAACAAAAAGTTAAAGCAACTTTTGAGATTTTTGGTACTCCACAATTTTTGGATGATAGACAATTTTCTAGAAGAGTAGTTTATCGATTAAAAACAAAGAAGTGGCCCACACCCTTAAAACCATCAATTTCAGTTATTTTGGCTGATGGTAGTAGAAGTAAAGAACTAAATTATGTGGTTTTGGAGGAAATTTCTTTTTCTATCGACACAAATGGGGTGAATAGAGAGACTATACCTTTAGAAAATGGAATGTTAAGAATTGATCGAGATGGCTCCTATTTTTTTACGTTTGTCATTGAGGGGAATATTAAATTTGAATGTAAGCTAATAGAGGTTCAAAATGAAGAAGAATAAAGAATTATTATCTTATGTAATTCCCGATGATCATACTTTCTCGGCTGCTTGGTCTTATTTTCCAAAAGCAGAACCCTCAATTGTACTTAAACGAACATCAACAGAAATAGATTGGGTGAAGGGAAGTGATATCAATTTAGAAATTGATATCCACATTAGCGCATTTGATGGTTATTTTATTCAACAGAATAGAGATAATAACCTTAATCTTGAATTTATTTTAAGGTGGTATTCACCCTTTGCAATAGGTGGGACTTCTCTAAGAGGGGTAGCTGGTAGGCATATATGTCCTGTAAGTGGTTCTGATCAAGAGATAAGTGTACGTGGGATTATTCCAGGAGATCAAATTTCAAGTGTTGTACAAATAATTCTTGAGTTAGTTGTGAGCAATCCTGGCAATAATACAGGTTATGAGATTGGAACAGTAATATGGGAAGATGAAAAGGAATTGGTGATTGAGGGGGATAGAACACTCTTTCCCACGAAGTTTATTTCATTTGTTCAAAGTCCACAATTACCAAATAATGCTCTTTATTATTTACACAGGAATATAGAAAACTTGGATCTAAATGACCCTTTTAATAATATTTATACGCTCTTACTAAACAAAGATAATGACACTGGTGTTTTTATAAATGTAAAAGCAAAAGGCACTACCATCGCAGTCCGTAGTTTATTAAATTTTATACAACTCAACGTATACCGGGAAATAATGCTTGATATTGTCAAATATAGGACTGAAATGGAGGATGTCTTTAGATTTCCTGAAAACTATGATAGAGGGTCGGTTGGTTATTCGTTTTATTCAATCTTGAATCAAGTCTTGAATGATCTGAAAACTAAAAGACAAAAAATTGAATTTTTAGAAAATATTGAAACAAATCAAACAAATCTTGATTTGAAGCTTCAAGAAGCAATATTTCTTTAGGAGACCTTATGTTTGTATTCCCTCAGTTTCCCTATTACCTTGCCAAAACATATTTTGAGGAGAAGATAGTTGCTAATTTAGCCCCTGTCTCAATACGTTCAGAGATTGATATATATGACACAAATGGTCTGTCTAAACCAGCAATAGGAGATATTGTAAATATTGAAGAAATTATTTCAATTAGGAATAACTGTATAGATGAGCTTGAAAAATATAATATTAGAATTGAGAATGAACCTAATTTATTAACTACAAGCACGTTGGATTATGTATTTGCAAAATCTCTTTTTAAAAATATGGGTAAATATTTAACTCCATCGTTAGCATCCGATAACGATATGTGGACTTATTTAAATTTGCGCGTATTTCCTGATATCGTTGTGTATCGCTGGAGAAGAAAGAAAAATAATGAATATTCTATTAATCCAGAAAGATTTTTCAAAATTACAAGAAATTATTGTGGGACACTATGGTGGCGTGCATATTTCTTCTTCGATAAATCAAATGAGATAGACAATTGGTGGTTGTTGAAAGAACTATCCGAAGATAATTTGGTTGCAATAACTGAACGCACTAGGTTGAGAGGCTATCCAAATCTACCAATACAGTTAGGCAAAAAGAAAGTGGAAATCAACAGCCTAAATGAAACGAATGAGTTTAAAGAAGACCTCTTTAGAAAAATGATGGTGATATTCCTAGCGAGAATTAGTTGTATAAACCTACATCTGTTGGAATCATCCAATCAAAGTATGCAAATTATTGAAAATGCGTATAATGCTGCCTACTGCGAATTGAAGAGAAAGAGAGAAAATATCAATTATAGATAGCTGAGTAGATGATTCGAATGATTAGTGCTTGAGTGAATGAATAAAAAATATGTATAGATGATGTAATCCGGTAAAAACAATGCTAAATATTGAAAACTCTGCTATTACAATATGTAGTCAAGAAAAGAAGAATACTTGTTCAAATGCTAGAGGTTTGAAAGGTGATAATTATTTTACTTTCATCGATTTATTTGCAGGTATTGGCGGTATGCGCCTTGCTTTTGAATCTTGTGATGGTGAATGTGTGTTTTCTTCTGAGTGGAATAAATTCAGCCAAATTACATATCGTGAGAATTTTGGAGAAATGCCAATTGGTGATATAAGAGAGATTAATGAAAAAGATATCCCTGATCATGATATTCTAGTCGCAGGTTTTCCATGTCAGCCGTTTTCTATTGCAGGAGTCGTAAAAAAGAATAGTCTAGGTAGGGCATCAGGGTTCTTGGATCGAACCCAGGGTACTTTATTCTTCGATATTGTAAGAATCCTAAACGAGAAGAGACCTAAAGGTTTTTTGCTTGAGAATGTAAAGAACCTAAAAAGTCATGATGGCAAGAAAACTTGGAAAGTAATTCTAGAATCTCTTGAGGAATTGGATTATGAGGTTTTCTGGGAAGTTAAGGATGGACAAGATTATGTTCCTCAGCATAGAGAAAGGATTTTTATAGTTGGCTTTGATAGAAGACGCTATGGGCGTAACATTAATTTTTCATTCAATTTTTTGGTGAAGACCCAAAAAAGGAAGCTTAAAGAGATACTCGATGGTGAAGTCCCTTTGAAATACACGCTTTCCGATAAGCTCTGGCAGTATTTACAAGATTATGCTGCGAAACATAGAGCTCGTGGAAACGGATTCGGTTATGGATTGGCAAATATTGAAGGTATCACACGTACGCTTAGCGCACGATATCATAAGGATGGTTCAGAAATCTTGATTCCTCAAGAGGGCAGTAATCCTCGACGGCTAACTCCTAGAGAATGTGCGAGATTGCAGGGTTTCCCTGAGAATTTTAAAATACCTGTTTCTGATACTCAAGCTTATAGGCAATTCGGTAATTCAGTTGTTGTCCCTTTGGTTACTGCAATCGCAAAGCAGATTTTTGATACAATTGAAAACATGGAAGAAGGTGATGGTCAGCAAGATAGTGTAGTTCTGTAAATTATAATCATAATGCATAATTTTTATAGGTGATAACATTTTCCCTAAACATGTATGCATTAGACGATCCTAAATCAATCATACGATTCAAAATCCATATATAATCATTTATTAGTGTTCTATTGTTTTTGATTTTAGAAATATCGTTGTAAAAAAGACGTTTTATCATTCTTTCTGCTGAAACTGATGTCAACGACATCGATTCAGAGATATTTGATTTGAATATCTCTGTTAGCCAACTAATGCCATCAGGTAAAAACTCTTTTCCTCCCATTGTAGAAAATACATTTATTACAGACGTAGTATTGCATTTCCCTTTTTCAAGAAATATCTTTTTATAAAAATCCTTTTTTCCACTTAAGACGCTCCAGGCACTTTCAATTGGCTTGCCATTGAAGTCCCATAGTAGATATCTAATATCTAACGTAACAGTCAAACCAACAACGCACTAACCTGACACTCCTCTACCCGATATGATTGGGGCCGGAGTGTGAGATGCGTGAATTTCAAAGTTATGATGATCAAGAATCAGTTGTTCTCTATAGGCCTCATGGCCTGGGAGAGCCTGTTCATCTCATCGGTGACAATCTGCAGGTCTTCCGGCTTCACATTCCAGGGCATCAGCGGCTCGATCTGTTCGCCGGTGAGCTCAAGGTTGTCGTACTTGGCAGCCTGCATGAAGAGATAGGCAAGATAGTTGCGGGGATTCAGTCCCTGTCTCTTGGATGTCTCAATGAGGCTGTAGAGCAGACAGGAAGCATCGGCACCATCATCGCTGCCGTGGTTCACCCAGTTCTTGCGTCCCTGAATGTAGACTCTGATAGATTGCTCACAGTCGTTGTTGTCGATTTTCAGCTCTGCATTCTCGAAGGAAAGCAGGACCTTGTCCCACTGGTTGAGAGCATAGGAAACCGCCCGTTTCTGCACCAGGTTGATCAGGGAGGTGGTGAGGGCCGCATTCTCAAGCCAAGCATGGAAGTCCTTGAGGATCGGCATCGAAAGAGCTTTCCTCTCTTCTATGAATGCCTCCTTGGACATCTCGCCGGCTACAAGTCTTGCCCGAAGCTGGGAGTCGATCTTGTACAGCCTGGCAATCCAGGCGATGGCGGGCCCTGCAAGGTTGTGGTCCTTGGTGATCTTCTCGCAGTCCTTGAACCGTCTTGCAACATGGGCAAGGCAGACGCACCTGTGGGCCTTGCCAAGGTGGGAATCATAGGCTCCGTAGCCGTCCGCCATCACCCATCCGGTGTAGTCGGCGAACATCGACAGCGGAGGACCACCGCCCCTTCCTTCGAAATACCGGTACCAGGCGAGGTTCTCGTTGCACACCGCCCACATGTAGTTCTTCGTCTTCTCCGAACCCTGTTTTTTTGTGGTAGTTTCATCCATATAAAGAGCAGCTTGTGCGAGCACCTTCGCCTTGAACGATTCCTCGGCGGCCTTGATGCGCTCGAGGATTGCCAGCCCATAGTTGCTCATGTCCTGTCTGCTGATGTCGATGCCGTCAAGGCCGAGGGCCTTGCTCAGCCGGTTGTGCGGAACATGCAGTCCGTATTTCTGGTAGGCGATCTCGGCCAGCAACAGCTCACCGACCTTGGTCTTGGGAAGGAAACGCCGGGAGCATTGCGCGCTGAGCACGAGCTCCTCATCTTTGCATTTTACCGTATACTTTCGGTTCTCGACCTCTACCAGTACGACGGCGTTGATGCGTTGGAAATATGAGGTGTGGGTGGATGGCATCGGGCGTACTGAATAGCCCCTGCTGCGGTAATCGTCAAGCACCGACGCCTCGACATCGTTGACCAGGTTCACCACATGGGAGGCTCCTGCAAGAGGTTTCCTTCCGACACTCTTCTTCCTGTTCCCATCAATTGATTGATGATTGGGTGAAGCTTCCTCTCCGGCAGACTGGGGCAGGAGCTCAGGGGCGAACAGCGGCAGTGTCTCCCAATCGGGATTCTGCCTCAGCTGCTCGCTGGATTTGCCGAATTGTTGCTGGATGAGCAATTGCAGCGTCATGTGCATCTGCTCGTTCTGTTTCTGCAATTGCTGCATCATCTGTTGCATCTGGGTGAACATGAGACTGATCTGGTCGAAGCTCATGTCCCGGGTGGGGGCAAGTGGAGCCGGTACCGAGGCCGGGCTTTTCAGCCCGTCCACCATGATCTCGACCGTCCTTGATATCCTGTCACCCTTGCTTCTCATGGAGATAAGTATAGCAGAAAACAAGGTTTAAGTATACTACTTGTAGACAATTAGATGCACTTTCAGACAGCTTTCCCAGGTCGCATCCGTACATTCTCCCAAGGGGTGAAACGACGGAAAATGTCTATACCGTCAAGCATTGCAAGCAGGTCTTCCCCACTGATTTCCTTCACCCTCTCCTCACTGTTCGGCCAGGCGAAGGTGTAGCCGCCCACCAGTTTCTTCTGCAGCAACAGGAACCCTGTCTTGTCCCACATGACGCACTTGATGCTGTCACGCCTCCTACCGCAGAAGATGTACAACCCTCCCAGGGTGACATCCATCTCCATGATGTTGGTGATGACCGACACGAATCCATTGATACCGCGTCTTAAATCTGAGTATCCAGGGAGCAGATAGATCGGGATGCCGCTCATGTCAAGCATTGGCTGCCTCCTCAATCTTGATCTTTCCTTCTTCATCTACGAATACTTTTCCGGCAAGACAAAATCGATATTGATCCGATCTGTTCCAGGGAACCGGGTCAAACCGCTTCCTTGGCCTTCCCCGGCCACGTTTGACAGAACCGATGATCTCAACCTTGTATTGCTCAGGCTTCTTGTTGGTTTCCATTTTGCACCTCTGGATACGAGTCTATCGGTGCTGGGACATCCACATCAGTGCGTTGTTGGTTTGACTATTACTATCTAACTGAGTATTCTACCGTTTCAGCACCACTCAAATACAGTTGAGCACCAGTAAAATATGGAAGGGCACCAACCTTCCCATTTTATTCGAAAATACGGAACAGTACCGGCAAAATACGCACGAGCTCCAGTTCTTTTTATTTATGATATAGGTTGGCACTGCCTCTATAATTGTACCATCGGCTTGCCGAAATACAATTTTTAGGAGAGGCTTTATGCCAAAGAAAATCAATGTACGGGCAATCTTGCAAGGTAAATTGCAAGGTATGTCCAACAATGATATTGCGAGTGCATATCATTGTTCAAAACATTCCGTTACAGATGTTGTGATAATCGCAACAGAGAAGGAAATCCTTCCGTTGGGACCAATTCCCAATCTATCTGAAGAAGAACTGTATCAGCTCTTCTTTCCCGATAGGAATACACAGGAGGCAGTCTTCGAACCTGTGGATTATGAATATGTCCACAAGGAACTGAACAGGGTCGGGGTTACCCTAAGCCGTCTGTGGGTTGAATACAAGGCAGATATACCCCCCCGGTAAGAGCCCTGCCAGCTATAGCAAATTCACAAAAGGCTACACGGCTTATGTAGGAAACAAAGGGTTTGCAAACCATATTGTTCATAAAGCAGGAGACCGCATTGAGGTGGACTGGTCAGGCCCCACGATGCACTATCTAGATCTGAAAACGGGCAAGGGCGTTACCGTCTACCTCTTTGTATCGGACTTAGTAAGCTCCAGACTCGCCTACGTGGAACCGACACTTGATATGCGGGAACAGACATGGCTACAGTGCCATATCAATATGTGGAATTATTACGGAGGAGTTTCAAGGATCCTGGTCTGTGACAACCTCCTTACAGGAGTCCAGACACATCCGAAATTCGGGGAGATTGTACTCACCAAGGATTATGAGTTGCTCATGGAACATTACGGAACGGCGATCATGCCTTGTGCCGTTAAAGCTCCAAGACAGAAGAACTCCACTGAAAACAGCGTGTATACTGCGGCATTGTCTATCATTGCAACGCTCAGGAATGTAGAATCCACCTCGTTCGCAGAACTTAAAAAGGCAGTCGCCGAGAAGCTTGAGGCTCTTAACAACCAGCCGTTTCAGAAACGTTCTGGATCCAGACGCTCCGATTTCGAGGAAAATGAACGTGTAACGTTAAGGCCTCTTCCCTCGGTTCCTTTTGAGATCGGAAAGTGGATGTACAACCGGAAGATTCAGCCAAACTGCCATGTAGTATTTGAGAAAAACTGGTATTCTTGCCCGTTCAAGTATCAGGGATGTGTGGTTGATCTGAAGGTAACACCAACCGAAGTAATGGTTTTTCACAAAGGGAAACTGATGAAACGGCATCTTCGCTTTCTTCCCAACATGGTGAATCAGTACAGAACCGACAAAAAGGATATGCCCAAAGGGTCTGGATTCACGGAATGGGATGAAGAGAGGATCCGTAGATGGGCGAAAGCCATCGGACCGGCCACAGAGGTGGTGATAGATAGAATCCTTTCTTCCCGCACCATCGTAGAACAGGCTTTCAATACGGCATTGGCAGTTCTGCATCTGACAAACAGGTACGAAAAAGAAAGGATTGAAAGAGCCTCGGATATTGCTCTCGCCCAAGTGTATTCTCCAAGGTACCGTCATCTGAATTCAATACTATCATCAAAAACCAATCAAGACGAGTCCAAACGGATTCAGAGTAAAGCGGAAGCGACCAAAGGCATTCTCAAAGGCCGTGAATACTTCGCAAATTTCGGGGGTGAGTCCAATGATTGATCAAGCTACAAGAGATATGTGCAATGAGTTGAAGATGCCGGAACTTGAGGGCATCATCGCCAACCAAGATACAGTCCCTGAATTTATGACCATGCCATTCAATCAGAGATTTCAGTTCGTAATTGCAGACCTGTATGGTATCAAGAACGGGCACCGGCAGGAAATGTTGAAGAAGAGATCCAATATCAAATACCTCAATGCATCTTTTGCCGATATCCAATACTTGGAAGGAAGAATCCTGGATCGAACTATGATTGGACAACTCGCTACAGGAAACTTCATGGAACATGCAACTGACCTGGCAATCTATGGGGCCACTGGAAGCGGAAAGTCCTACATCTCAAGCTGCATTGGTGTATTGGCCTGTTCTAGATTGAAACGAACCCTGTACGTTCGGATGCCGGATCTACTGACCGATTATGAATGTCTGGAGTCTCCGATTCAAAAAAGGAAGTATATAAAGAAGATGGAAAATTACGACGTGTTGATCATCGATGAGTGGCTTGGGAATGCTCCAACTGAACCACAACTGAGCTTCCTATTTGAACTGGTAGAAATGAAGTCTACAATCTTCTGCTCGCAATTTACCACCAGTGAATGGTATGTCAGGCTAGGCGAGTCAACTAAAAGCGAAAGCATGCTGAACCGAATCCTTTCTGGTTTATGCAAACTGAACTGCGGAAAATACAACATGCGTGAATACTATTCAAAAGCTAGAATGAGAATCTAAACAAGTGGTGCTCAACTTGATTCTTGCACCGGTGCTCTATCGAGCAAATATTCAGCGTGAGATATGTACAAGCGCAAGCGTCTCACAGAAAACGGTTGTCAAGGTTCAGAAGCGGGCTTCGGAACTTGGCATGAATTGGCCGCTGGATGGTTCAGTCACGGATGGAATCCTGGAGCAGAGATTGTTTCCAAAGGAACAGGCTGTCTCCGCCAAGAGAATGCCGGACTATGAATACATCCGCAAGGAGTTGCTTAGGAACGGAGTGAACAAGAAGCTGCTCTGGACAGAATCAAGTACGACACCTACAAGATTAAAATCGAGCGGTGGATGAAAACCATGACAGGTCAATGCGTGAGCTCTATGGATTGAAACCTGAGGAATCGCAGTAAAGGCCGTTTGCTTCGACCCCGCCTGTTTTGAGATGACTGAGGCCACCCCATTCAGGCGGTTCCGCAATATTTACCCAAAACGGTTGCAGATTGATTTCCCTTGAACCGGATTCGTGATTCCCTCAGTATCGGACAGGCGCTTTCAGCGCACAAGAATATTCATGCCAACACCTTGCTCGTAGTAAAGTGTGTGTTTTGTCAAGCAAAAATCCTTGTAAAATCATCAGGGAATCCTGAGTGTAATCACGGGAATTTCCCGCGATTACACCAATTGAGCCCATTTCATACCAGATGTAGAGAAAGAACAGTGCCTAGAAGAAGTTAGCACTTCTTGCCCAATCATAATCAACCTCTTTTAGTTGTTCAGAGGAGAGCATAGGATAGAAGATAATTCCATTTCCTCTAGCAAAGTAGAAGCCATTATCAATAATTTGATATGAAAATTTAGTATCAAAAGAACGATCCACAGTCTTGGTGATCTTATCCTTATTGCTCTGTATAGTGGCAATACAATCTTTCAAGTGATCAAGATCTCGCTCATACATGCTCCCAATATTACCAGTATCTTCTTTCTCATTGAAATCGATAATGCGTATATCAGTGAATATAATCGCAGGAACTGTAATTTTCTTGGTGGTATCATTAATAATATAATCCGCTAACATGTCTGGTTCCAAGGAACTAACAACAAGTGGATGAACAGGACAATGTTCTTTATAAAGTCCGTATCCTCTCCAGTTGCTAGGCGTTTTATAAGGAGCCGCTTCCAGACAAAGCGTAGAACCATCCTTATTTACTAGGTAGATATTCTTATACTGTTTAAGAGGAATATGCTCAATCACTCGATATATCGATAAATAGAGCGAATGTTTCACCTCTCCGCTTGCATGTGTCACACATTTTGCTTTTGCATATTCCCAATCGAAATAATCACCAAATTCACCCTCAACCTCAGCGAACATAAGGCGTTCGGCAGAGCCTTTCTTTGAACCTCTAGCCATGTAAGCCCCGAACGCTTTTGGCTCTAACTGACTAGAAATGAGAGCTTCAATAGGTGAAAAAACTACATAGTAATAATACATACCTACACTCCTTATTTTTTTAATTCATGAGAAGTGAAAACAAGTTATACTTACTAAAAATAGATACAGCTATTAAGGAAACAACTGCCATAATTTTAATGAGAATATCGAGAGAGGGACCAACTGTATCCTTTAAAGGGTCACCTACAGTATCTCCTACTACAGCAGCTTTATGAGCATCAGAACCTTTGCCGCCGAAGTGTCCATTCTCCACATATTTCTTTCCATTATCCCAAGCACCACCGGCATTAGCTGTATAAAGAGCAAGCATAACTGAAGAAATCGTTGTTCCAATTAATAAGCCACCAACAAATTCAGCGCCAAAGAGAAAACCTGTGAAAAGGGGAGTTAGAACGGCAATAAGAGCAGGAATCTTCATTTCAGATAGAGCTCCCGCACTACTTATACTTATACACGTTTTATAATCAGGAAGACTTGTTCCCAATATAATACCAGGATCTGCTTTAAACTGTCTTCTTACCTCTTGAACCATTTTTCGTGCAGCATTCGCAACAGCTCTTATTAATATTCCGCTAAACAAATAAGGAAGAGCTCCTCCTACTAAAGCACCAACGAGAGTAAGAGGATTTACCATATTTAAAATCATGGCTGCACCATGAACAGCATTTTCACCGGCTTGTGCATAGAGATAAGAAGAAAAGAGAGAAAGAGCTGCAAGAGTTGCAGAACCAATAGCAAATCCTTTTCCAATAGCTGCCGTTGTATTTCCAACAGCATCTAATTCATCAGTAATACCACGAACATCTGGATGAAGTTTTGCCATCTCACTAATACCGCCAGCGTTGTCAGCAATCGGTCCGTACGTATCAACAGACACGGTAACAGTGACAAAACTAAGCATGCCGATAGCTGCCATAGCTACACCATACAGGCCAGCTGTAATATTTGCTGCAATAATAGCAACCCCTAAGACCATCACCGGACCAATCACAGAAATCATCCCAACACTCATTCCTTCCGTAATGGTAAGGGCCGCACCTTCTACACTGCTCGCTGCAATTTTCTGTGTTGGTTTAAAATCATAACTTGTAAAATATTCAGCCATTTGTCCAATAACAATACCACTTACAATACCAAGAACAGCGCAAACCCAAGGAGAAAATGCTCCAAGTGCGAATCCTATAGTATCTAGCGCTTCTCCTTTAAATACGAAATATGAGATAAACCCAGTAGAAATAATGGTTAATCCTGCGCCAACAAATGTCGCAGCATTAAGTTCTTTATGTGGGTTGGAAGACACTTTCTTTACGAGTAAGTAGAGAATTCCTACCATTGAAGAGATAATGCCAACAGCGGCAACAAGAAGAGGAACATAAATAAGTTTAGAGACAAGGCTCGCCTCTATTCCTCCCTGAGAAAAATAGATATAAGCTGCAAGAATCATAGCTGACACTAATGCTCCTACATAACTTTCTAGCAAGTCGGAACCAAGACCAGCAACATCTCCAACGTTATCTCCAACGTTATCAGCAATAGTGGCTGGGTTTCTTGGGTCATCTTCAGGTATTCCTGCTTCAGTTTTTCCGACTAAGTCAGCCCCCATATCGGCAGCCTTGGTATAGATTCCGCCTCCAACACGGTTAAACATAGCAATAATCGAACAACCTAAAGCATAGGCACTTATTGTCATAGTAAAAGGAATATCACTAATACCAAGCCAGTTGGTATGAAATTTAAGATTTTCAGGAGCAACCTGTTTCAAGAGAACCCCAAATACCAGGTAAACAAGAGCAAGTCCAAGAAGAGCAAACCCCCCAACAGAGAGACCCATAACAGACCCCCCTTTAAAAGCCACACGTAATGTTTTTCCTAAACTTTTAGTATTGCGAGCTTCATTCGAGACTCGTACGTTACTAATTGTCGCAATATTCATTCCAATCCAACCTGCACTGGCACTCATTAACGCACCAAATACAAAAGCTATGGCACTACTGGGAGATACAACAATACCAAGTAGTATCGCAATGAAAATCACAACTTTTAAAATAAGGGAATACTCAAGAACCAAGAAAGCTCTTGCTCCTTCCTGAATTGCAACAGCAATTTGTTGCATCTCTAGTGTTCCTGAATCCTTCCTTTTCACTCCATAATAGTTGATTACGGCAAAGGCTAAAGCAGCAATAGCTACAATGACAATAAATCCTATCATATAACTCCCTCTTATACATGAGTGTAAACTATAATGCATGAGATATCAAAGAAGATATCTCGTACATGATAAACCAAAATCACGTGCAGCGGGGGATAAAATGCAGTGAATTTCCTTCTCCTCCAGATATCGGTTCAGCTCTTGGATATATGCCTTCTCGGATGCTCCTTCACATACAATGATTATGTTTCGATTTCTTACGTACATCAATAAGCCTTCCCGGTTAAATATATGAATGGGGGATTCCTGAAAAGGTTCCATCAAGATATTGTTTCCTGAAGTTGGTCACGTTCCTTACTCCTTCGAAGTCAGATATCCTTTTTAAAACTGTCCCTCTCTTCAATGTCCTGTTCACGATTCCAATCTCTGATACCCGCATCATATCCTGATCCATGATATCTGTATTATGTGTGGTGAAAATTAACTGCGCATTTGATATGTTGTATCTCTTATCTTTAAACATCCTTACAATCTCAGCAAACAGATACGGGTGGAGGGAGTTCCCCAGCTCATCAATTACAAGTATGTTTCCTTTTCTCAGCGCAGTTAGTACAATTCCGAGCAAACATGCAACTCGCTGAGTTCCTAAGGATTCTTCTCTAAAATTGAACCGAACCTCATTTCCAAGAACATCTTCGTGATATGAGTTGATCTCAGTTGCCGTGACCATTTTGTTGGAGATGCTGACTTCATACTGGCTTCCCGGAAAGGTTTTGACTTCTTTTCCCAGCTCGTCTCTCTTGTACTCCATGCGAGTAATATCGATATCCAACTTCCTCAAGATTGTGGCAATATCATCAAAGGCCCTTTGTGTATCTATATCAGAGTTTGTATTCGCCAATCTGTCTAATCCAAAAGAAAATGGGAAGTTGTTGCTAGGATATACCTCAAGGTTATTGATGATGAATCCATATGCAACTGTCATGGAGTCGTTCAGACCCGCATAGTTCTTCCCGACTACAGAGAGGAAAGGAATCCTGAACTGCCGCTGCTGATCAAGGCATTCAACCGAAAATATGGTGTCCAGCTTCTTGGATGGATATACTTCTGTTGCCAAGGCTGTGAACGACGTGGTCCTGTTCGCAATGGAAAAGACAATCTCGCTGTTCTCCACCAGTCTTTCGTCGACGATTTCCATTCCGTCGACTTCCAGAGAATACAGGAACCTCCTGCCATTCTTGAGAAATTCGAGCGCGAACGAGGTGATGTCGTTGTGGGGATGCAATTTGTTGGGCGAAATATCCTTTGGGTTGTAACGGTCTTTGATGATCCTGACAAGCGACGCGAACGCTTTTACAATGTTGGATTTTCCCGAGGCGTTCGCACCGTATATGGCCAGGCATGGGATGGCCCGGACGGCATCCTCCTCGAGGAATGGCAACAGTTCCATCTGCTTGTATCCATTCGGGGCCTTTTTTTCCGCGTACGTCATGGGGAGAGTGAGGTCGAGGACCGATCTATTATTTTTTATTTGAAAAGATAATAACATGCTTACGCTCCTTAGGTGCTTGTTCACAGTATCATACCAAACTATCCGATAGTCAAGATAAACATAAAAACTGTTTATATATCTCTTGGATAGATTCTCTTTCGATCCAGCAGGGAATAAGAAGTTGAATTCAAGCAGCACCATTAGTACCAGGAAGCATTGTCACGTTTCCCACAAAAGCTTGTGATATAGTTAGACTATTGTTTACGATGGCGCACGCTTTGGTAACACTTTCTCATGATTGCCTCCATTGTGGTTTACAATGTCCATATCGAAGACCCTATGAGGAACCAGATCCGATGCCTCAAGAATGGAAAGCCAGGAACCTATTGTCGTGCTACTGACACCGACAACGCCACTCAAGGCCGAGTTGTTGACCAACTGGCCACACCTCCCACCGACGCAACATCCCGCTCCACGTAAGTGGTAAGGTAGCTCCGATAGTAGTAGGATAGGCACGAATCCAGAGACCAATTGTTGATTGCGGTCCAAGACAACTTTCATACATACGGAGATATCAAGTGTTGGTTCAAATCTCCGTAATACTAGTAAAAAGCAATTGTTCTATTACGAACCTAAGGAGTTTCTTTCTAACGAATCCAGAAACAGTTTCGTTGGCACCATGCAGCACTACCACTGAATCCGAAACATTCTGTTTTGAATCTTGTCGCCCTTAATACCACGTTATGTCAGATTACAGAACAAGACCGTCAGCCAGGGGCATTTCCCTGATTACCGACGGTCTTGTGAACATGAATGTGTCGAGAAAATTAATCAAGATGCGAATCAGTGTATATGGCCGTGTTCCAGCTCTTCCTCGGTAGCATCTCGTACATCTTCAATCTCAACATCGAAATGAAGCGTCTGTCCGGCAAGAGGGTGATTGGCATCCAAAGTAACAGTATCGTCCTCAACATCTTTGATTGTTAATAGTTGGATTTGGCCTTCTTGGCTTTGGGCCTGAACAGTCATCCCCACTTTAATTTCACTTCCTTCAGAGAACTGGTCTTTGGAAACTTTTACCATCTGGGTTTCATCATACTCGCCGTACCCATTCTTGGGTTCCACAGTTACTGATACCTTGTCTCCCTTTTCTTTCCCGTACAGTTCTTTTTCCAGCCCTGGAATGATCATTCCAGTACCGACAATGAACTGCAGTGCATCACTGTTTTCAGAAGTATCGAGAACTGTTCCCTGGTCGTTTTTCAATGTGTAGTTCATACTTACTACATGTTTGTCAGAAATCTGCATATTAGCCACCTCGAAAATTTAGATCACAATCCATTATTCCAATACAGAAATCGGTCATGACCGTGTTTTCACCTTCATGACTTGATCCCGTATAAACAACCTTCTATAAAATTCAAAATGAATGGATTTATAGTGGATATAAAAGACTGTGTTTTAGAAACCTACTAAAAAAATCACTAAACGGAAAGGGGGAAGGGCATATTTTACCACGAAGCAATTCGTTTCCAGAAAGAACTGTCACAGAACAGAAAGCCCGTCCTTTGTAATTGGACGGGCTCTCTTGCCTTTACCTGTTCAATGTATCAGTGGCTGTACCTTCTGCAAGTTCTGCAGCTATAGCAAACGTCTCACTGAGGGTAGGGTGAGGATGAATGCTTAGGGCAATATCCTCGGAAACAGCACCCATTTCAAGCGCAACTACAGCCTCAGAGATAAGCTCCCCTGCATTCTTTCCGCAGATTCCAGCTCCCAGCAAGCGTCCTGTCTTTTCGTCATAGAGTGCCTTACTGACTCCGTCTGTTGCGACAGCACTCAATGCCCTACCATTCGCCGTCCAGGGGAAGGAACCCTTCTTGAAGGCTATTCCCTTCTCCTTGGCCTCAGTTTCAGTCAGGCCAACCCAGGCGACCTCAGGGCTTGTATAAGCAACAGAGGGAATACCCATGGGAGTGAAGGCAGAAGCTTGTCCAGATGCCACCTCAGCGGCCACCTTGCCTTGGTGACTGCTCTTATGGGCGAGCATCGGGTCTCCTACAACGTCTCCTATGGCAAACACATGGGAAACATTGGTCCTCAGCTTTTTGTCCACTTCAATCCATCCACGGCCATTTGTCTTGATAGTCGTGTTCTCCAGTGCAATGCCATCAGAATTGGCTTTCCTTCCCACTGCTACAAGCACAGCATCAGCTTCGATGGTTTCAGGCGCATTGTCTCCCTTTAGATGGAGCGTAAGAGATTCTTTCTTTGCTTCCACCTTCTCCACTTTCGTGGAGGTATAGATGGCTTCATACTGCTTCTTGAGCTTCTTCAACAACGGCTGCTTGAGATCCCTGTCTGCAGGAGGGATTAAGGAATCCATCATCTCGACTATGGTTATCTTTGAGCCCAGGGCGTGGTACATGGTAGCCACCTCGAGCCCTATGATCCCACCCCCTATGATCGCAAGCCGCTTAGGGATGTGCGTGAGCTCCAAGGCTTTTGTAGAGTCCCAGATGCGTTCATCCTCGTAGGGGATACCTGGTATCTGTACTGACCTGGACCCGACAGCTATGATCAGGTCTTCGAAGGTAAGCTTCAGCTCTTCCTTGTCGGTCACTACCATTAGCTCAGTATCAGAGAGAAAGGTTCCAACTCCTACAATGCGTTCAATCTTCCTAGCCTTGCAGAGCGAGTCCAGCCCAGAGGTAAGGGTATGTATAACCGAATCCCTATGGGCTCTGATCTTCTCCAGGTCAAAGGTAGGCTTACCAAAGGAAACCCCAAGAGGTGCGAGTTTCTCAGCCTCTTCAATCACTTCAGCAAGGTGCAGCAGGGTCTTGGAAGGGATACAGCCTACATTCAGACATACGCCTCCCAATACTGCACTCTTTTCAATGATGGTTACCTTTCTTCCTACATCTGCGGCCCGAAAAGCCGCGCTATAACCTCCCGGTCCTCCTCCGAGGACCACGAGATCTGTTTTCTTTTCTTGCATCTGTACACACCTCCTTAGAGTAGTACTCGTCGCAAATCGCCTAAAAGTGAGGCAAGATACGTGGTAAAGCGAACTCCAGCAGCACCATCAATAACCCTGTGGTCATAGGCAACAGAGAAGGGGAGGATGTCACGGGGTACAAATTCCTTTCCATTCCATACCGGCTTCTTCGAAAGCCTTGAGACTCCAAGAATGGCAACCTGCGGTGGGTTGATAAGAGGGGTGAAAGCAGTACCACCAATCCCTCCGAGGCTTGAGATGCTGAAAGAGCCTCCAGAGAGGTCCTCCGGCTTCAGCTTTCTGTCTCGGGCACGTTGGCTTGTGGACACAAGCTCCCTCGCAATGTCTGTAACGCTCTTCGTATCTGCATCCTTGAGAACCGGTACGATCAGACCCTCGGGAGTGTCAACAGCAATTCCAATATGGTAGTAATGCTTGAGAATCAACTCACCACTGTCCTCATCAAAGGAAGCGTTCATCTCTGGGAACTTCTTCAATGCTGCGACGACAGCCTTGATGATGAAAGGGAGAATGCTGATATTCACAGGATTATCACTTCTCTTCATCTCTTCCTTGATCGATTTCCTCAAGGCTTCAAGTTCAGTGACATCAGCCTCATCATACTGGGTGACATGAGGGATAATCTGCCAGCTCTTCTGTAAATGTGGCCCAGAGATTTTCTGGATACGGGAGAGCTTCTTGCGTTCAATCTCCCCATACTTTGAAAAGTCCTCCAGCTCAATCTTGCCAAAGGAAGCTGCTGCTCCGCCGCCACTGAGCGCCTTCTTGACCAGAGCCTGCACATCTTCATGAAGGATTCGCCCGCTCGGGCCGCTCCCTTTAACCTTTGCCAAATCGACTCCGAGTTCCCTTGCATAGTTACGGAGGGAAGGGGTAGCGTGGTAGACAGCACCTGGTGCCTGCTCATTGATAAGGTCTGATTTGTTTTCCTGTGGTACCTGTGTCGGTTGTACTGCCTCAGCAACCTCTTCTGGCTTTTCCTCTTCCACTTTTACTACTGGTTGCTCTTTTACGGGCTCTTCATCAGAACCTTGCTTCCCTTCCTCTTCCACACCTTCAGCTGCGACCTCGATCTCCGCTATCGGGGAGTCCTTGGAAACAAGGTCTCCCTCCTTGACCAGAACCTTGGTGATGGTCCCTGCAAACGGAGAAGGGATGTCAATGACAGCCTTCTCACTTTCAAGAGCTACTACTGAGTCTTCAACGGAAAGAACATCACCGACCTTAATATATACGTCAATGATTGGTACATCAGAGAAATCCCCGATATCTGGTACTAGAATTTGTTTTATAGCCATAGTGTATCTCTCCTTAACTCAGCAATGGGTTGGGCTTGTCGACGTCAATAGCATATTTCTTAATCGCCTCACTTACTTTCTTGACAGGAATCGTGCCTTCGTCTGCAAGGCCTTTGAGTGCTGCAACGGCAATGTAGTACCTGTCAACCTCAAAGAATTTTCTGAGTGCCTCCCTGAAATCTGATCTACCAAACCCATCAGTACCCAGAATTGTCACCTTCGCATTGGGGATGAGCCGTCTAATCTGTTCAGGGTAGGCCCGGAGATAGTCGGTACTTATCACAACTGGCCCGTCATGGCCCTCCATACTCTTGGTGAGATAGGGAACCTTGGCTTCATCTTCCGGGTGGGTGAGGTTGTAACGCTCTGCTTCAACACCGTCACGATGCAATTCATTGACCCCAAGGATGCTCCAGATGTCCGATTCCACACCAAAGTCCTTTGACAGGAGTTCAGCTGCAGCTATGACTTCTCTAAGAATTGTCCCGCTTCCCATCAGCTGTACCACAGGATTCTTGTTTTTCTTTGCCTTCTTGAAAAGGTAGGCACCCTTCTTGATTCCTTCCTCAGCTCCCTTAGGCATCTCTGGATGGGTGTAGTTCTCGTTCATCAGCGTAATGTAGTAGAAGATGTTCTCATTATCTTCATACATGCGCTTCATTCCATCCTGAATGATCACAGCAAGCTCATAAGAGAATGTGGGGTCATATGCCTGACAGGTGGGGATGGTGGATGCCAAGAGCAGCCCATGCCCGTCCTCATGCTGCAGACCTTCCCCGTTTAGGGTGGTCCTTCCTGCAGTAGCTCCCATCAAAAAGCCCTTTGCCCGGCTGTCTCCTGCGGCCCAGATGAAATCACCAATTCGCTGGAAACCGAAAATAGAATAGAAAATGAAGAAAGGGACCATGGAAATCTGGTGGTTTGCATAGCTGGTGGCGGCCGCAATCCAAGAGGACATCGCACCAGCCTCAGAAATTCCCTCTTCCAGAATCTGTCCTTTCTTATCTTCGCGATACCAAAGGAATGATTCCTTGTCTACTGGTTCGTACAGCTGTCCGTCTGGGGCATAAATACCAATCTGCCTGAATAAGCCCTCCATGCCAAAGGTTCGAGCCTCATCGGAGACGATGGGAACAACCCTTTCCCCAATATTCTTGTCCTTTACCAGTTTAGTAAGCAGACGGACAAATGCCATGGTAGTGGAAAGCTCTCTTTCCCCAGTAGAGGCAACCATATCTTCAAAGCTTTTCATTGTAGGAACGGTCAGCTTTTCGCTATCCTTATAGCGGTACGGAACAGGGCCTCCCATCATCTCACGTCGCCTTGCAAGGAATTTTCCTTCTTTGCTTTCAGGGTCTGGTTTGATGAAAACCATGTTTTTTGCCTGTTCGTCATCGATGGGTACATGGAAATGGTCCCTGAAGGCGAGAAGATCCTTCTCTTCCATATGCTTCAGGTTATGAGCTCCCATTGCACCCTCTCCGCTCCCCATACCGAAGCCCTTAATGGTATTGAAAAGAATGACGGTGGGCACTCCCTTCTGGTTTGATGCCGCATAAAATGCCTGATAAATCTTTCTGGGGTCATGGCCTCCACGGCTCAACTGCCAGAGATCCTTATCCGTCTTGCCCTCGATGAGGGATTCAAGGTATGCATCTCCAGAAAAGAGTTTTTCACGCAGATATGCAGGCCCTCTAGCCTGTAAGGTCTGGAACTCCCCATCAACCATATTTGCAAGTTTTTGTAGGAGCATTCCCTTTGTATCTTTTTCCAGGATGGAGTCCCACTCGGTTCCCCAGATAACCTTGATTACATTCCATCCTGCGCCTCTGAACTTTCCTTCAAGTTCCTGAATAATCTTTCCATTGCCGCGAACCGGTCCATCGAGACGCTGCAGGTTACAGTTAACCACAAAAATGAGGTTATCCAGTTTCTCCCTAGAGGCAAGCGAGAGCGCTGCCAGGGACTCCGGTTCATCAGATTCACCATCACCCATGAAAACCCAGACTTTTCTGTCTCCATTTTTCTTCAGGCCCCTGGAATCCAAGTATTTCATGAAGCGTGCCTGATAAATTGCCATTGAGGGGCCAAGGCCCATTGAGACAGTCGGAAACTGCCAGAATTCAGGCATCAGGTAAGGGTGAGGGTAGGAAGAGAGGCCATTGCCCCCTGTCTCCTGTCTGAAATGATTCAGTTGTTCTTCACTCAGCCTTCCTTCAGTAAATGCCCGGGCATACATGCCTGGGGATGAGTGGCCTTGGAAGTAGATCATGTCCGCACCGTATTCGGCCTCTGGTCCCTTGAAGAACCAGTTGAATCCCACTTCATATATTGCAGAAGAGGATGAGTAGCTAGCAATATGCCCGCCCAATCCTTTCCCATCTGCATTAGCCTTAGCTACCATTACCATGGCGTTCCAACGGACAAACGCAGATACATTTCGGGCAATAAGGGACTCTTCCGGCGGAATTACCGCACTAGTGTCAACTATAGTTGTATTAATATAGGGGCTAATGACCCCGGGGGAGGTGGTAACACCTTTGTTACGGGCTGTTTGGGTAAGTTCTGAAAGCAAATAATCAGTTTTCTGGTTGCCTTCATTTTTTATTACACCCTCCAGCGAATCCAGCCAATCTTTGGTCTCTGCAGGGTCTGGATCATGAAAAATCTGTTTACTCATACATTTCCTCCGATAGTGAGTGTATGTAATTCAATTCAAAAACAACAGTTGAATGTTTGTTAAATATACTATCGAATTAGTAGAAATTCAACATGAGAATGTTTGGGAAAAAGGGAAAAAGGCAAGTTTAGAATTAAAAAAGTGTAGTTATGATATAGATTTGTAAAAATGTTGTATAAAATAGAGTTTTTTGCAATCAAATGTAGGTAGTAGTGAAACAGATTACAGTATTGGAACCTCCTTTGGGTATGAGAAAAGTGGAACGGAACGATATGTGTAGATTCCTTAGGGGTAACTGAGAGAGTAACGAATGAAAGGTATCAATACCCCAGGGCAAGCCCTGGATTCAGGAGGCGTTGCCTCCTTTTCCGCCCCAAGGGACGGGGTATCTCACCTTGCTTTCCCGGCACTCGCTCGGGAGAGGAACCATCATGCTGATTCCTTTCCTCTCGCTCCGTTGGGGAATGACGATTGGTCTCTATCCTTGAAGGAGGAATTGCATCAGGTATATTAAAATCCCAAGTAAAACAATCTCGGTGATTTTCTGATCGCAACTATTGGATTTCTATTAAGCATAACGGGCTTTACCCATCTTTCCATGACTTCATTAGTTGGGTCTAATACGATGACAACCGGTATACCAACTTTACGACAGGACCCGTACACACTTTCTGTTAAGTTGATTGACTGTTTAACCAGATACACTCAAGATGGTCAGTGGGTGAGGATTGTTTTACAACCTAGTAGCACGTAACACTTAAACCTATTCCTTAATCACGGGATATAGACGTTTAAGTTTGGTTCTGGCATCACTGGTTGTGAATTGCCAGTCGATGCCCTTCTGGTTCGAGTTTCTTGCACGGCCCCACGCTGATACTTCCCTGCAGACTGTTCCGAGATCAGGCAATCTTCTTGTCTCAATGCATTGGGATGTCAATGCAGCCAGTTCGCATTCGGCCATGTTCAGCCAGCTGCCATGTTTCGGGGTGTAATGGATCTCCAGTTTGGATGCAATACGGAAAGCCTCCTCCGGAGGGAATGTGTCGTACAGCGATCCAATCTTATGCGTGTTGAGGTTGTCCATTACCAGACGGATGACCTCGGCGTCGGGATAATCCTCATCAACAAGCCTCTTGACCTGGCGGGCCCAGTCTTCCTTGGTCCTATGTTCTTTTGCATCAACATACCGATATTTTCCCAAAGGTTCGTTGAACATGAAGATGCTGCAGGTCCCTTTGCGGATGTACTCCGAGTCCTCCCGCAACGGCTTGCCGCGTTCCATCAGAATGCTATTTCTTTTGTGTGAAAGCAGTTGCAGAGGTTTTTCATCCATGCATAGGACTGGTCTCAGGCTGTCGTGGGGCTGGGCGTACAGATCCAGGACATCTTCCATGGCTGCCACAAAGTCGCCGTTCTGCTTGGCAGGGATGGTCCAGCACCGCTTCAGGTGAGGCTTAAATGAGTTTTTTTTAGTGTCCGAGAGACTGACATGGCGGAGATTTCATCAATGTAATCCAGTTCGACCATCTTTTCGGCAAGCAACCTGACGGTCCATCTGGCATATCCCTGGGGGGCCGGACTGCAGCACAATGCAATGAGATGTGCTTCCACATCGCCGGTGATCCTCGTCTCCCTCGGCCCTTTCTCTCTCCGCTTGCGTTCGACCACGGCCTCAACATCCTTGCCAAGATCATGGAAGGCCTTCTTCACCGACTTCACTGTCGGGACGCTGACCCCGACCTTTCCCGCTATCGCAGACTCCTTGTCCGGCCGTTTCCCCCCGGAAGCATCGCATTCCAGGAGGATCCTTGCACGCTTGACGGCTTGGACCGGCCTGACCCCCTTGGTTGTGAAGCCTTGCAGGTATTCCCTCTGGGCATCGGTCAACTTGATTGTTCTTTTTGCATATGCCATGGCAGTATCCTCCTCTATTGTTCTCCAATTCAAAGGATACTACAGATATCTTTAAAAGTATATATTTAAATGTTACAAGCTACTAGTATCGTTGTTTTTTCTAACCTATACTTTTAATGTCAGTCTCATCGCCTATCATTGTCATAGTATACTTGTGAGCGAATAACATAGCCCTTCACTTGCTTGATTCCCTACATTTGAGTATCTTTAAAGTGTAACCAATAAACTACTTATATTGGTAACCAAGGAAGGATACGTATGAACAGAGAACAACTTACTCGCATGGCAACTGGAAAAGGTTTTATCGCTGCATTGGATCAAAGTGGCGGCAGTACACCCAAAGCATTGTTGCAATATGGAATACCAGAGGACTCTTATGCAACTGATAAGGAAATGTTCGATCTTGTACATGCAATGCGCACGAGAATCATCACGAGTCCTGCTTTTACCCAGGCCCATATTTTAGGAGCTATTCTGTTTGAAGACACTATGGACCGAACCATTGAAGGAATTCCAACCTCTGAATATCTCTGGGGGAAAAAGGGAATTGTACCATTCCTGAAGGTGGACAAAGGGCTTGCTGACCTTGCTGAGGGAGTGCAGTTGATGAAACCCATGCCCGACCTTGAGCCCTTGCTTGAGAGAGCAGTCGAGCAGGGAATCTTCGGCACCAAAATGCGTTCAGTCATCAAGGAAGCTAATCCCAAGGGTATCAAAAAGATTGTTGAACAGCAGTTTGAAATTGCTAAGGTCATATTGAAAGCCGGTTTGGTTCCAATCATCGAACCTGAAGTGGATATCCACAGCATGGACAAGCAAGCATCTGAGAAGATTCTGAAAACTGAGATTGCTAAACACCTAGCTCTCCTCAATGATGAAGACAGGGTAATGCTGAAGCTCTCCATACCTACAGAACCAAACTTCTATGCTGAATTGCAGAAAGAAGAGCATATGATTCGTGTGGTGGCTCTCTCAGGAGGCTATCCCCAGAACAAAGCAAACAAACTCCTTGCAAAGAACCATGGGCTCATCGCCAGCTTCTCAAGGGCACTTACGCAAGATCTGCATGTAGACCAGAGCGACGAAGAATTCAACAAGATGCTAGAAAATTCCATCAAGGCAATCTATGAAGCTTCTATAACCTAGGAGAGTAGTGCACAGAAAGATTCATGCATTGCAGACACAGCACATACCGCTCGGGTAAGACCAAGAGAACGAAGCAAAAGACTGGGCTTCATAGGCGAATCTTGATTTCATAGAACAGTATGTAAATTGCCATGTATCGATTCCTCATGGTTGATGAATCTCCCATACAATACATGCCTTTCATTGAGTGTAATTTATTACAGAGATTATGGTTTTTCTACGATTGAACTCTATTGGACAATGTGTAATCTAATCTTTTCTGAACGTGAAGTAATAAAACCCAGGAGAACTGCTTGTGCGACCAGGGAGCTACAGAACAATTCCAGCTCAAACTGTTCAATACTTCCTGTTGTACCATGTAACCCGATTTTGATCCTCAGGTAAACCTATAGGGGGAGCATGACGAAGAGCAGAAGAATAGCTGTACAGAGTTTTCTTTTTTGCTGCTCCTCTTGAGCATTGAAGAGATACACAAGAGTAGCGAAACTAAAAATAGTTATCTAAGGTATGAATCACCTGAATATACTGTAAAACTATTGCTACTATGGTTACACTTTGCTCTCACTTGGAACTGATCAGAAGAAGATCTGTAGGACCTACCTATATCATTATATTATAAAAAAGTATACAGTGATTTTTGGTCAGTAAGACCAAAGACAGGAAGGTTACGAGGAGTTTCTATGAAAAAAATGATACTTTTAGCTGCAATCATGATAGGCGCAATGGGAATGGTATTTTCATCTGGATATATTGGAGGAAGTGCTATCCTCCAGAGAGATACATTTGAATACGACTATGGTGATTATGTCTTCAATCAGGTAGGGTTTGCTATTGGTGGAGCCCACTATTTGAGTGAAGAAGGAATCTTTGGACTCGGATATCACGTTGGTATGGGGCAATCTACCCCTACGTTGGTTACTTCTTTGGGGACATTCGAAGGTGAACCTGAAATGGTTTTCAATGCGAGCCTCCTAGCACAACTCAAGTTTAAGCTCAGTGAAACATTCAGTTTGGAGACGGGTCTTGGGTATGGATTAACAGGAACCGGTGATACCGATTCAAGTGAAGATATACAAATTTTCTACGTATCAAAAATTGAGACAAAAGTAGGTGTTCTCTTTGCAGTTTCCGATACGTTGCTCCTGGGAACCGGAGTCAAACTTGGGTATCCTATCAATGTCATAGACCAGAAAACAACCGATAGTGGCACGTCATCAAGCACGATATCCTTCGATAATGGATTCAGTGTTGGTGGGTATCTTGGTCTCAACTTACAGTACTAGTGTAGCTGAATAGAAAATCGATATTTTTAGGGGGGAGCTGTTACAGGTTCCCTCTTTTTTCATTCCCCAACGGAGCGAGAGGAAAGGAATCAGCATGATGGTTCCTCTCCCGAGCGAGTGCCGGGAAAGCAAGGTGAGATACCCCGTCCCTTGGGGCGGAAAAGGAGGCAACGCCTCCTGAGTCCAGGGCTTGCCCTAGGGTATTGATACCTTTCATTAGGAAATGTCATTCTGAACCTAGAGCGGAAGATGTATATGGGTATTTAAAAAAGATTAGCGAGAATTTTCCCTGTCCATGAGAAGAAATATAAATACATGAACACATAGCTTGCATAAAACATAACAAATGTTATATAACGATTGGTATTAAAAGGAACATGTATGCCACCGAAGGTTAAAATTTCAGAACAAGCTATTGTGGATGCTGCAATCCAGATTATCCGTGAAGAAGGGGAAGGAGCATTACATGCTCGGTCTGTTGCAAAGGCTCTCGGCTGTTCAGTACAGCCGATCTTCCATAACTTTCCATCCATGGAACATCTCAGAAAAGCAGTGTATCGAAAGGTCGATACCCTCTTTGAGGAACAGTTGCTCAAAGGCTTGGAACAAAACGCCATTCCCTTTCTTGGTCTAGGGTTATCCTATATTGATTTTGCCAGAAGGGAGAAGAACCTGTTTCGATTATTGTTCATGTCAGATGAATTTGCAGGGAAACAGGTAATAGACCTTGTCTCGGATGATGCTAATAAGCCGATTATCAGCATCATTGCCCAAATGACACAACTTAGTGAGAAGCAATCAGAACAGATATTCCTGGGAATTTGGCTCTTGGTTCATGGAATCGCCTCGATGTTGGCCACCAACGAGTGCACGTTGGAAGACGAACAGATTTCCCAGCTCTTGATCCATACATTTACTGCTTTGAAACATGAATATAGTGAAGAAGGAAATGTATATGAACCCAACTAATGACAAAAAGATTTTACGGCGCTCACTTCTCTGGATTCTTGTCTATATTGCCTTGGTGAATATAGGGGATGAGATAGGGAGGCAGACAGGGCTAGGTAGTCTGGTGAATGCTTTGGTATTGCTCTGCTTTTCAGGAATACTGTTGAAAACGTATCGGGCGCAAGACCTATTGCTGAAGTTGCCAGAACGAAAAGCATGTAAAGGTGTATGGTTTTACATCCCACTCTTGGTGCTTGCTCTTATCCAATGGTTTGCAGGACTAGAAAATAGCTTGCTCCTATCTGATATCTTGGTTGCAGCTTTGTTGATGCTGGCAGTCGGGTTTGTTGAGGAAGTGCTTTTCCGTGGATTACTTTTTCAGGCAATCGAAAAGAATTCAACTACCAATCGTGCAGTCATTATAAGTGGAATAACCTTTGGTTTTGGACATGTGGTGAACTTGCTTAGGGGCTATGGTGCTGTGGAACTTTCTTCTCAAATAGTAGTAGCAATAGCCGTAGGCATAATGCTATCACTCTTAGTGGCAATGACACGAAGCATTGTCCCCGGTGCAATATTTCACGCTCTGTTCAATTTCAGTGGAACGGTCACCAATCAAGCTACAGAATTGCAGGCAATGCTGCTGCTTGCCATTCTTATCATTTCTGTTGCCTATAGTTTTGTCATTATTCGTACGACACCCAAACGAATGGTGAAGGTTGCCTGAGCGAAATAGCTACCTGTTCCTTTCAGAACAGGTAGCTGTGTAAATGATTACAACGTTGCAAATCAAACTTTGAAAGCTGGTAAATCTATGAACAGCCTTCCCGATAGATTGGATTGGCACCATTAATCCATTGATGTATCGAATGATTGTTGGCGCTGAGAAAAATACTCATCAGTATCTGAATATTGCTGCAACACCTGTGGTACTTGGCATCATATCTTGAGGAACGATTAAAACCTCACCTTTTCGCATCAGGGTTAATTCAGCTATGTCATCCAGAAGATCATCAAGCTCAGGGTCACCAATGGCTCCATATTCTACCTCACCTGTAGCATGATTGATCTTTCCTGGCACTATTTTGCTTTCCTCAATGAGTAATGTTTCAATCTGACTATTGAACGCTGCCTTGGCTACCGCTTTTATATCAGAGGAGCCTAGATTGTCTGCTTCAGCTATTTTATAGGATTCTATTACCTCTTGTATCTTTTTCAGATTGATTGGTTTGATAATCTCCAAAGCTTTAGCCTTAAGCGTATCCCTATCCAAGGAATCATAGGAGTTTTCAATTCCATCGTCCAATACATACGGATTATTGCTGATACTCTTGAAAAGAGAAAAAAACTCTGGAAGTGAAACAACGATAAGCGGTAATTTCGATGGTTTTGAATAGTGATCCAACACGAAGCGGTCTACATATCGAAAATACTTTTCACTGTCAATATCTCTCTCTTGTTTGGGATCTCCATGACCATGGTACATGGTATGACTTCCTGCACCTCCATACGAGCCATGGGAAAGATACGAATCTGTCAATTGCTCTCCCAAAACCTCTTCTAACGTCCGTGGTGTATCTGCGGGGAGCGTGATTTCTGAAAAACCATTTCTGTCACCCTGAAACAATGCAAAATTATTGCTACTCAACCCTAATAACTGATAGCTTTCCGTGGATTGGAAAGCCTTGATTAAAGGCTTGATATGAAAGCTATCTGCGACAGTAGCGAATTCCATCACAGGAATCTGGAGATTATACACTATGCACTTGTTTTTACTCGCCAGGACGGCTATGCCTTGTGATGTATTGTTCCAGAACGGTGCATCTTCCTCCAGTTCATAGAACGGTTCCATGATTACGTTGATTACATCCTTTTCATATTTCTGACTTAGGGACTTCTTGATCGTTCTCAGTAGATTTTTGAATACAATAGGATCTTGTTTGTTTTCAGGGAAGCGCTTGTGCGTCGGTTGATAGAGAGAAACAAAGGGTCCTTCCTCTTGATACAAAATTTCATTTGGAAAACGCTGTGCAATCTCATATGCCATGCTATACTCCTTTTTTTCATACATACTATGCCGCATCCGACAATACTTATAACTATAATATACAACATAATTTACGAATCGAAAACCAGTGGTGCAATTGTCTGTGAAGCAAGGAAAAACATCCCTTGTTTAGCGTTTTCTGATAGTGTGATTTCCAAAACTATTCATACATCGACTATAATTGAGGGATTATGAACATCGTATTAAGCCATTTGTGATAGACTTCAGTACTTCCTATCGTGCAACCAGTGTTATGGTGATTGGAGGTTGCAATAAGAAAAGTTCATACAATATGAACAGTCTCCGCACAGCAAAAGCTGTTGCAAAGTTCTCTTCATACCAGGTGATTCCCTGGTAAGGTACATTGAGATAGAGAACAGAATTGTCGCTTGAGAGGTTCTTCCAGAAAGGTTGAATTGGACCCAAGGGTTCTCACCGCCATATAGGCTTCGGACTTCTTCCTTCACTCTCTGGAAGTGTGCACAGAGTTTTTTGTCTTAGGACAAAGACCGGTCACTCATGAATCACCAAAATGACGTTTGTTCCCAGATTTTATGGTATGTGCAAAGATTACCGCCCTATGGTCTCTGACATTCATCCTGTCCTAGGAATGAGAGAGAGCAGGGCATATGCTAGGTTCCATTACTGCTGTATTTACTTCTGCAGTTGCACAATGCTTGTCAGTACGATTAGGTGCAGTACAACCTGTTCTATCCAAGAGAACCAGTCATGTCCACTGAACCCACCAAAGTCGATAGTCAGAATATCGAGGATAACAATCAGGGCAAGCCAGAAGATCAAAATAATGGTGAGTGCAAGTTTGCCGGACTTCTCTGGGATTCCCTTCATGAAGAATTGGGCAACAAGGAGAATACCACAAAGCAACTCCAACGCTGAGAGAATGTAGAGTAGGAGTTCCCGGTCTCCACCAAACATATTGGAAAGTTCACGAGAAAGCTGACTACCAGCACCTGAAGCAGATGCAAAACCCATCATTCCCATTGCTATGAACAAGATGGCTATGAGCAGTTGCTGTATCTTTGTAGATGCGAATACCCCAAGGGCTTCCTTTGGATTTTTAGCCATATTCTGACTCCTAATGATTTCTGCGATGTATCGTAAATAAGTGTAGACTCCGACTCGTGAATAGTAAAGGGTGGAATGGCCCTGGTTATCGTATTACATAGGTTTTGTGTTCTTATTTACAAATATGTAATTATTTATCTTGCAATAAAAAATATTCTTTAGCTTCTTCATTTCCCAACGGAGCGAGAGGAAAGGAATCAGCAGGAAAGTTCCTCTCCCGAGAGAGTGCCGGGAAAGCAAGGTGAGATACCCCGTCCCTTGGGGCGGAAAAGGAGGCAACGCCTCCTGAGTCCAGGGCTTGCCCTGTGGTATTGATACCTTTCATTCCCCTTCAGTACTCATATTCCTGTGAATAGTATCTCCAACGCTTTACGATATTCTTGGAGGACGATATACATAATCGAGACACATTTATCCTTGAGCAGATGGTACGGTTTCTACTACAGCGCTTACAGCATACGTATATGCAAGAAGGAAGACACAAAATATCTACTCTCCTATGATGTTGGTACTACAGGGATAAATACATGTCTCTTTGCTGCTGGTGGTTACTTGGAACGTGTTGCTTCAGCACTCGCGAACTTATACACTGTATCTCCTGAATGGAGGAGGAGCCGGGCAGGATCCAGAAGATTGGTGGAATACAACGATCACCACAAGTGAGAAGATTCTCTACCAATCTGCTGTCGACGCAACTGACATCAAAGGTATTTCTTTCTGTTCCCAGATGCAAGGATTGGTACTTGTTGTCAGGCAAGGAAGGACGATCAGAAATGCATTCAGCTATCTCAATCAACGTGCAACCAAGCAGTTGAGAAAAGCGTGGTTGATCCTGCAACGAAGACTGCAGCAATCGTAAGTGCTCTTTCGAATGGTTTACCTATTTCTCTGAACCGAAGACTGACGGAAAATATCTCGAATGGGTTAAGGATCATCTAGCTCTTGATGAGTTACGCCTCTCCTTGGAAAAGAAACCGGTAACAGACTCTCCTAGAAAATGAAGCAACTGAAGCGATTCCAAAGGGAATCATATATGAACCAAGGCAAGATAACAAAAAAGTATATGACCGTAATCACAAGGTATATAATAGCTCTGTTGAACCAATAAGAAGTACTTTGCCTCCCTTAACGGACTGTAAAAAGGAATATCCATGGATAAAAACAACAATGTTCCGATGACTGGAAAACAGAATCTCATTCAATTAGGAAAGTTCGTGCTCTTTTCCATCAGTGCAGGAGTCATTCAAGTGCTGGTGTTCATGCTTCTAGAGGAATTATTTCATCTTCAATATTGGCCGAGTTATTTGATTGCACTCATTGCCAGTGTCATATACAACTATACTGTGAACCGGCGTTTCACGTTCAAGAGTGTAAACAATATCCCCAAGGCAATGACCCAGCTGGGAATCTATTATCTCATATTTACCCCGCTCTCAACCTGGTGGGGAGATGCACTGGTTGGTCTTGGAATGTCAGACTACATCGTCTTGGGCGGTACCATGGTGGTCAACCTAATCACAGAGTACTGTGTTAACAGATTCATCATTTACAGGACTTCCATGAATACCCGAGTCAAACCTGTAAATGTTTCATCTATCTAGGAGGAATCGTGTGGATTTGCTATTTCAACCTATCCTGATGCAACAGCAATTTCAAAGCAACGCAACAATCTAATCAAGAACCAAATTTACTGCATTAAAAGAGAAGCCTTGTCGCGCTATGCGAAAGAATATTTTGATGCAGTATGCCCTCGTTCAAAAGCCATGACCCATGAAACAAAGCACTATATTCCTGGCGGTGTACAATAACATATAACCTTGCCTTTCATCACCCTTTTTCGTTTGTGATAGCCAAAGCAGAAGAAGCATACCGTCCTTGGTTCAAACCCTTCATCTGTAATGGATATGGTGATTGAACTTGGCACTGAAACGATACGTATAGTCAAATCACTTTGTTGCACGAAAAAAGCCTAAATTATCAACAGGATCAGACTTGAATGCTATGGTGCATTCATTATCTCCAAACTTGAATATAAAAACATGGGTTTCATGAGAACCATGGCAACGTAAAATCAGTGTCTTGTTCTTGGCGTATCCCAGGTTCGAAGTTGTCGCTGAGCTTTCTCCATCATACAACCTTGCTTTACACTGACCTAACAGATGCTAAGGATAAGACAGTAGGGAATGTTAGTGAGATGGCTTACCATGATTCAAGAAGAAAGCATATTAGATTTTGAATTACCCAAGGGGTAGGGGATACCTCCATTGGCTCGTAAGACCTTAATTTCCGGCCTCAACATTACATGCTTCGGATAATCCTCCCAATTTCCATTCAATCGTTTTAAGAGGAGTGTAGAAACCTCTTCCCCAATTTTATCACAAGGCTGTGCTACCGCATAATGACAAAGCTTGAGCAACGGAGCATAGCTAAGATAGTCAAAACTTGCAAAGACAAGCTGGTCAAGCTGAGAAGAGGAGAGCATCTCCAATGCTTGAATGGTTGCACCCAGATGTAGTGAATCATTGGCAATAAAAAATGCTTCAGGATAATCAACCTCAAGAAGTGCTTGCCTAATAAGAGACCGGCCCGAGGTTTGAGTCATCGAGCCTTGATGATAGACAAATCGATTTTCTACTTTCAACCCTAGTTCTTCCATAGCCTCCAAATAAGCGAACAAGCGTTCATGCGCAGTATGGATGCTGAGATCACCACCGATATAACCAATTCGCTTATATCCTTCATGGCTCAGTGCCTTAATCATCTGATGGACACCGTAGCGGCTATCGGTCTCCACAAAATCAACGTTAATCCCCTCGATGCAACGATCAACCATAACCAATGGAATCTTGTCCAATGCTTTCGTCAAAAAGTGCTGACCTTCTGCTCCTGCCGGCATTACCACAATTCCATCTACATTACGCTCAATGAAGATTTGTAATTTTCTTTTCTCCTCTTCTATCGAATCATTAGAAGAAGTGATAAGCAATGAATATCCAAAAGGACCTACACAACGTTCAATAGCTTCTACGACTTCCATAAAAAATATATTGGAAAGTTCTGGAGCAATAATGCCTATAGTCTTGGTATGGCGGAATTTAAGAGAACGTGCTACTTCATTACGATTGTATCCAAGAAGGTCCATGGCTTCCAAGACTCTTTCTTGGGTATGTTTGTGAACAGTTTCACTATGATTCAGGACACGAGACACAGTGGCAATTGAAACGTTTGCCGATTTTGCAACATCTTTGATTGTTGGTGAGGACATGATATTCTCCTAGCAAAAAGGGGTCAGCCGGTACAAGTGCCGGTGACCCCCCCAAACGTATGAGATGCTATCTCTCATCAATGGTTCATCAATCGTAAATCAAACCCTTGATATCTGGATCATCCATGTTCTGATAGTTATAAAACTTTGCACCGGTATCGACATCGGCAACAGGTTCACCCTTGTAAGCCTTGTAGGCCAGTTCGACAGCTTTATATCCAATCTGATAGGGGTCTTGGGTGATTGAACCGAGGAAGTACTGGTTACGGACAGCATTCTTCTGTGCTGCACCAGCATCATACCCTATTACCACAACATCCTTGAATGCAGGATTGCTCTTCAATGTTGCGCCATCATTGGTTGCCGCCAAGAGACCCTTGACCGTAGCCTCGTTGGAACAGAAGATTCCAAGAATATTGTCACTGGTCACCTTGTTCAGCATTGCCTGTGAGGCATTGGTAGCATCAGTCATTGCAGCAGAGGCAGGTACAATCATCTCAATGAAAACTTTTCTTCCCTTTGTTGGGCTATCAGGAGCAATGTACGCTGTGTTTCCAATTACTGCAATGTCATTCTTGCTAAGTGAGGTCTGCTCATCAATCAACTTAATCATGGTATCTCTGAATCCTTTACCACGGCTCAGCAAGGACTCTCCAGAAGCATCCTGATTCATGACTACAATCTTGACAGGTCTAGCAACTGTAGCTGCTTCAATTTTGCTCTTGATTACTTCAAACATCTTTTCAGCAGCCATGCCTGCTGCAGCATAGTTGTTGGTGGAAGCATTTGCCCAGATAGAACCAGCGGGAGCTTCGGGTACACCTGAATCAAATCCAATTACAGGAATTCCTCGTTCTTTCGCTTGCTGGAGCTGATCGAGTACACTACTTGTATTCAATGCAGCCAAAGCAATTGCTACTGGATTCTTGGCCATAGCATTGTTGAGCATTTCTACCTGGATTTGTACATCGCTTTCAGAAGGAGGGCCTTCAAACGTGATATCAACACCAAAATCGGTAGCTGCCGCATTGGCTCCAAGTTTCACTTGCTGCCAGAAATCGTGTTGTTCTCCTTTGGAAACAACAGCAATATAGGGCTTTTGCTCCTTTACGCCTTCCGCTAGCAAAATAGTGGAAGTAAGTAACATTAGAACCATTAGAACGAATAATGTCTTCTTCATACCAATCCTCCTGTTTTCTACCGGGTCCAATAACCCGGATTGACTATATAAACGGATGTATTCCGTTATTTCTTTGCAAACTCCTTCTCTTTCTTGCGGAGCGCGGCTCTTTGCGCTTTTTCTTCTCGTCTCAAGGTTCGATATTGTGTACGCATCTCGCGTCGCAAATCTGCCAGTTCACTCTGTAGAGCTTTCTTGTCAGCTATATCAGCAACAGATTCCTTGGCTTTCAATTGGGATATCTTTGCAAGCATCTCTTCCTTGTATTTGTCCGAATCAGAGAGAATACGAACTTCTGATGACTTCTTCGTACGATAGATATCGAGCATGACTGCACCAAGGACAACCACTCCGGTGAAAAATGTCTGGTACTGTGACTGCAAATCCATCGATGGCAGTCCAGCACGTAACACACTCATGATATACACACCAATCATGGTACCGAAGACAGAACCAGCTCCTCCGCTGAGGCTTGTTCCTCCGATGACAGCCCCTGCAATAGCATAGAGTTCGAAACCCTGTCCTTGGGCAGGCATCACCGTAGTGTAGACCGCAGCAAAAGCAATACCACCGATTCCAGCAAGGAAGCCACTGATTACGTAAGCCATCATCTCCCATTTTGCAACATCAATACCACTGAGACGTGCAGCTTCCTTGTTTGAACCAACTGCGAAAATATACCGTCCCATCTTGGTTCTCGTAAGAATGATATAGGCAATAAAAGCTGTACCAAAGAGCACAATTGCTCCAGTAGGGTAGGATGTATTGTCTTCTGTGATGAATTTGAAGATTCCTTTGAACCAGCTATCTGCAGAACCACGAGCAGGGAACGTAGCACTGCGCACATTCGAAACAATGGAACCAGTTCCTAAGCTAATCATCATAGTTCCAAGAGTTGCGATAAAAGGAGGCAACTTCAGTCGACTTACCAGAATACCGTTAAAAAGACCGAAGGAGGTAGCGACGATGATGATCAGAATCAAGGAAAGCCACATAGGCCATCCCCAGGTTTTATATGCAGTTCCCCCGATGATTGTGGCGGCCATCATCACCGTACCACAAGAGAGATCAATTCCACCGGTGATAATGACGAATGTCACCCCGATAGCTAAGAATCCAATATAGTAGGAAGAGTCAAGAATGTTTACCAACGTTATATAAGAGAAGAAATTTCTACCGAACAAAGAAAAAAATGCATAGATAATGACGAGAGCCAATGGGGCAAGCATTTTCTGAAGGCTCAATCCTTTCTTTTTTTTCAACTCAATAGTATCATCCGTTTTCATCTATGGCTTCTCCTATCCATGTTGTGTTGCCAGTTCCATAATCTTTTCCTGGGTTGCCTCTTCAATATTGAGGAATCCAGTGAGTTTTCCCTCACACATTACAGCAATACGGTCACTCATCCTCAGTATTTCATTCAGTTCACTGCTGATCATGATGATAGACTTTCCTTCTTTGGCCAGTTCATTCATCAAGTGATAGATTTCACTCTTGGCACCTACATCAATTCCTCGTGTCGGTTCATCAAAAATGAGTACGGAACAATTTTTGATCAACCACTTTGCAATAACCACTTTCTGCTGGTTGCCCCCCGATAGATTTTGTACAAACTGATCGAGTGAGGGTGTCTTTACATTCAGTTTCTCTATATTTTCTGCAGCAACCTGATGAAGCTTCGAGCGGGGAAGGAAGAGTGTTGGACAGAGATCTTCATAGGATGCCATGACGACATTTGCCTCCACTGACAGTCTAATCGCCAAACCAAAGCGTTTTCGATCCTCTGAAAGATACCCAATACCGTTGAGCACTGCATCCTTGGGGCTTTCAATGATTGTTCTTTCCCCATTGACATATATAGTCCCAGAGGCTTTATCGGCGCCAAAAAGAGCCCTCATCGTCTCAGTCCTGCCTGCGCCCATGAGCCCTGAGAACCCAAGGATTTCTCCTTTATGCAATTCAAATGAGATGTTTTGTACGAGTTTACCTGCATTAAGGTTCTCCACTTTCAAGACCACCGGTGCATCTTTTGGAACGTTGCTTTTGGATTTTGGCTGCTCATAGATAACACGACCAACCATCATGTTGATCATCTCGTCCTTGCTTAATTCCTTGGTCAGCTTGGTCCCTACATATTCACCGTCCCTCAAGACGGTAACTCGGTCAGTGATGACACCTATTTCATCCAGGCGGTGGCTGATGTAGATCATTCCAATCCCATTCTTTGCCAAATCTTTCATAATGGAGAAGAGGTCGTTAATCTCCCTATCCGTCAAGGCAGCGGTAGGTTCATCAAGAATCAGAACCTTGAGATTGTGGGAGACAGCTTTTGCTATCTCGACCATCTGTTGTTTTCCAACGGTAAGATTACTTACCGTTTCTTCTGGATCAATGGACATATTCAACCGGGCGAACAATTCTCTAGCTTTCTTGTTCTGTTCTTTTTCATCCAAGAACCAACCACCAAGTTTAGTAGACTCGCGACCTATGAATAGATTTTGGGCAACAGTAAGATGTTCCATCATGTTCAACTCTTGGTGCACGATTGCAATTCCTGCATCCAATGCTTCCTTCGGACCTTGAGGATTGAACAACTTTCCCATGTAATAGATTTCGCCTGAGTCTTTTGGAAATATACCGGTAAGGGCCTTCATCAGCGTTGATTTGCCAGCCCCATTTTCACCGACAATTGCATGAATTTCGCCTTCATACAAATCGAAGTCTACACCCTTGAGTGCATGTACGCCGGCAAATCGCTTGTCAATAGCTTTCATCGACAGGATTACATTACTCACAGCCGCATCTCCTTGTACAATTGTATTATTCACATGACTATTCCTAACTGTCAAGGGAAAATTTGTAAACGTTTACAAGAATATTAGTCATAGTAAAATAAAGTGGTCTTAGCGCGTTACCTATAAAAGTTTA
>Ga0334898_1000123_pt1 | contig 147602 bp, 129 predicted proteins | sample GraSluR3_MG_10_FD_207228 | JGI IMG/M metagenome (GOLD analysis project Ga0334898, IMG submission 207228) | Sludge microbial communities from methane-producing bioreactor in Wageningen University, Netherlands - Granular Sludge_3_08-R3 | ecosystem: Engineered > Bioreactor > Anaerobic >...
AGCTACCGGCTGAAAGACAAAATCAAATCCGGCGTGTTCGGAAAAAACAACTGAGGCAGGTGGGTCAAAATTCAGTTGCCGACCGAAACGAAAAGTGGGTCAGTTTTCAACTGCCGTTGACACCCCCACTCCCCCACGGAACCGCCTCTGCACACTGCGCCGGAAAAAACACCGCACACCTGAACGTATCCGGTAAGAACACCATAAGAAAGGCCCGACTGCATAAGCAGCCGGGCCAACCGTAGGGTGTTACAATCCGGTAAACCGGATTCTATCCTCACATATTAGAAGCCGAAGCCGTCGCCGTCGGAACCGGAAGCACCGAAACCGAAGTCCTCGGGAACATCGGAACCGGCAGGCTCATCAAAGCCTGCGGCGGCTTCTTCTGCCACTTCAGCAGCTGCAACACCGGCAGCCGCACCCACGGGCAGCGCTTTAAGCGCATCTTTCACAGCGCGCGAGACAATGTCCTTAACGCTGGATTCAATCTCATTTTCATTGATGGCCACTTTACCGCTGAATCCGGCAAGTTCCTTCTTGGTCTTGGCGGCATCGGTCTGGGCGGTATCCAGCTTGCCCTTCAGGCTTTCCACTTCTTTGCCCAGCTTTTCGGCTTCGGCCTTAAAGGGGGTCAGTTCGGCAACCTGTGCCTTCAGTGCGGCTATTTCTGCGGCCTGAGCGGCATTGGCGGCAGCATCGGCGGCCATTTTATCAAGCACGGCCGATATGCCGGCCATTTCTGCGGCGGGTATGGCCTCAATGGATACGTTGTCACCCAGACGGGCAGCCTGCTTGGCAGCCCATTCTTCAAAAACATCAGTTTCTGCAAACTCACATTTCATGAAGTCGGGGTGCATGCTGTACAGCCAGCCTCTGGCAATGGGAGCCACAGCGCCTTCTTCCACTTCGGAAAGGTCGCGCTGGGAAAGGAACCCGAGCAGGTCGGAGATGTCGGCACCGCGCTTACCGGCGATAAGGCCGAGGATAGTCTCCATTTTAAATACTCTGCGAGCTTCGTCAGACATTTCTGCCTCCTATTTCAAGGAAAAGTTTTATCGTTCTTTATCGGGGCGCCCAAAGGCACCCCGTTACGTGACTAGCGACGGCCCATCATCCGCACGTAGGTAAGTGCGGCTGTACGGTACACCAGGTGGCCCAGCTTGGACCAGGGCAGGTATGCGAACAGCATCCACACAGACACAAGGTGCAGGTAGTAGACGAAGTAGGCCACGGGAGCGATATCAGCCAGACGGAACAGCTGTGCTCCGATACCGGTCAGCGTGACAAACCAGATCACATTGAGCAGATACCAGTCGTAGTAGTTCGATCTGGTCTTCTCAGGATCCTGCTGACGGCGGCGGTGTGTGAGAATAGCCAGCCCCACAACCAGCATAATGGCGCCGATGTTGGCCAGAATTTTCACAGGGAACAGCAGCGGCATGGGGGTATGCAGCGCAATGGCCGGAATAACCTTTCCGCCCCAGTGTCCTGCGGCCACAATGGCGGTGACGATCATCAGAATGATGAAGCTGTAGAATACAGCCATGTGTCCCACCTTGCGGTCGGAACGGTCGTCACCGCAGTCCTTGAACTTGGAATGGGTCAGAATCTCTTCTCTGAGCACGTCCACCAGATGCAGAATCCAGTGCTTGGTTTTGCCCAGCACCAGCGTTTTGCCTTCCGGTTTAAACGAAGCAATCAGATTTCTTGTGCCTTTCCAGAATATGCCCACCATACTGAAGAACGTAACAATAAAGATGGGGTCTATGGTGAAATCGCCGGGGAACAGCTTTCCGAAAACGATGGTGCCTTCGGGAATCACAGTACCGTTCACGCTGGCCATGATCATCCAGACCACTGCCCACAGCACGGCCGGAATGCCGAACAGAATAGGCAGATACTTGGGCGAGCTCATCCATTTACCGACAATGGAAGGCTTTGTAAGACGCTGATAGGCCATGTTGCGCAAAGCCGCCAGCAGGTCACCGGGCTTTGCACCGCGGGGGCACAGGTCGGAGCAGGTGCCGCAGTTGTGACAAAGCCAGATATCCACATTGTTGAGCAGCTTGTCGCGCATACCCCACGATGCCCACACCATCTCCTTGCGGGGGTAGGGATTGCTGGCGGGGGAGATGGGGCACGCCACACTGCAGGTGGCGCACTGATAGCACTTTTTCAGCGACTCTCCACCGACAGCTTGCAACTCCTTCACAAACTGCAGATCTGGTTCGATACGTACAGGCTGAGCCATCTTCCATCTCCTCCTAGTAACCCTTGAACGGGTTGGGGCCCTTTTCAAGGATCATGTTCATGAACTCGTCGATCATGCCGGGCAGCTTGTCGTATTCGTCGATGGCGACTTCGTACTGCTCCACGCGTTCAGGTTCCACACCAAGACGGTTGAGCGTCTCGGCAATGTTTTCCTTGCGGCGGTTGCAGATTTCAGAGCCTTTGACAAAATGGCACTGGTAATCGTCACCGTACTTGCAGCCCAGCAGCATCACACCGTCGATACCCTTTGACATGGCGTCGGCAACCCAGATTGCGTTGACCGATCCAAGGCAGCGCACAGGAATGATACGCACGTAGGGACTCCAGTGATGCCCGCGAAGTGCGGCCATATCCAGCGCAGGATAGGCGTCGTTTTCGCAGGCCAGAATGAGAACGCGGGGACCGCCGGCGTTCATGTCGTCCGGAACTTCGATCTCGCGGATCATGGAACCGATCTGATCGATGTTGTAGTTGGCGAACGAAATGACACGCTCGGGGCAGGCGCCCATGCAGGTACCGCAGCGGCGGCACCGGCTGAAGTTGGGCTTCGGCGTTCCCTTTTCATCGTCGTCCAGCGCGCCGAACGGACATTCCTCGGTGCAGCGTTTGCACTGGGTGCAACGCACGAAGTTGAATATGGGGTACGACAGGTCGCCCGAACGGGGATGTACAGCCATGCCGCGGTTGGCCGATTCGATGCACTGGATGGCCTTCATGGTGGCCCCGATGGCATCTTCTTCGGCCGCGTCCAGCATCATGGGCTGACGAACGCAGCCTGCGGCGTACAACCCGGTACGACGGGTTTCGTAGGGGAAGCAGATGTAGTTGGAATCGGCATAGCCGTCAAAGAGATCAAGGTCGGGCAGATTCGGCCCCTGACGGTAATCGAACCATACCACCGGGTCTTTGGCGGTGGAAGGAACCATACCGGTGGGCAGTACAACCATGTCCACCCTGATTTCGACATCTTCACCCATCAGGGTGTTGGCAGCGCGCACCAGCAGGCCACCGTCTTCGGCCTGTGCGACACCGGTAATGTCGGCCTTGGACATCATGACGCCCAGCTTGTCCTGAGCGGCTTTGTAGAAGCGCTCGTGTATGCCCTGCACCACCATGGAGTCGTACAGGATAAAAGCCTGTCCGTCTTCGCTGGCATCGCACACATAGCCTGCCTGCTTCAGAGCCACAACGCTGCTGATGGCGTTGGTGTACGGCAGGTGGCGCAAGGACTCAAGGTCCTTGTGCTCGTAGGAGGTCTGCTCGTCGTCTTCGGCCTCGGGCTTGGCTGCGGCGGCCTCTGCGGGTTCTTCATCGCAGACAGACGTGTAAATATCACCGCCGTCCACAAGGCCGGTATTCAGGATGAAAGCTACTCTTCTGGCTTTCAGGGTGCCTTCCTTGGCCATTTTTTCAAACTCTGCAGCGGTGACCACACCTTCGAGAGTTCCATAGCCGAAGGGAGCCATGACACCGGCATCCATGGGCTGCCAGCCGGTGGCCATCACAATGGCACCTACCGGAATTTCCTGATTGCCGTCCTTGGTTTTTACAACCGCGGTAAACTGGCCCGGCTGCCCCGAAACCTTGCGCACCTTGGCAGAGGTAAGCACAGTGATGCGCTCATTGCCTTCAACGGCAGCTATTTTCTGCTCAATGCCCGTATCGTGCACATCGGTGTAGGGATACTTCAGCGGCACGGTCTTCAAAAGCCCCTTGGCACGTCCGCCAAGTTCGGCTTCCTTTTCCACCAGCACCACATCGTAACCGGAATTGGCAGCATTGACAGCCGCGGTAAGACCGGTCCATCCGCCACCCAGCACCATGATGGTGCGCACGCTTTCCACTTCGCCGCCGCCGGCTTCTTCCATTTTGGTCAGCTTGACCACACCCATGCGGACATAGTCGGCTGCCAGTTTGAAAAGATCTTCGTCGGCTTCGGCATCCTCGCCTGCTTCCACTTTTGCACCGTAGCCAAGAACGCCCTGCTCGCGCAGGTTAACGCGTTCCACGGTCACGCCTTCAAAGCGGTACAGGTCCCAGTCCACACGGGGCGACGAACCGATAATGAGTACACCGTCAAGTTCATTTTCAGCTATGTCCTGACGGATTTCCTGACGGGCGGTTTCCGCACCGAGCACAGGAAATACTTTTACAACAGGACACGAGCCGCCGAACTTGCCGGTCACCACATCGGAAAGCGCGTCAAGATCAAGCCCGGCGCCGATGTTGGACTTATCGAAATATACGCCTATTTTCTTGGCCATTGCTCGCTACCTCCCCTTCACCGTTTGAATCGCTTGCAGCGCGGCACTGGTGCCGGACTGGGCGGATCTCATGACATCGAGAGGCATTTTGGCACAGCCGGCAGCAAATATGCCCTTGTCCTCTCCGCCCACGATGAAGCCGTCCTCGTCAACAGGCACGTCAACGGGCAGCTTTTCGTCGGCAAGAGTGGGACGCATGCCGGTAGCCAGCACAACCATGTCGTACCGCACCTTTTTCTTTTCACCCTTCACGGCGTCTTCAACTTCCACAATCACATCGCCGGAAGCTGCATCTTCCTCCACGCCGGCCACCTTGCCTTTGACAAGGCTGATCTTTTCATCGGCGCGGACCTTGCGCATGAACTTGTCATAGCGTCCGGGGGTGCGCAGGTCGATGTAATAGACGGTGACTTCAGCGTCGGGGTACTGTTCGCGCACATAGGTGGCCTGCTTGAGCGAAGCCATGCAGCAGATGTAGGAACAGTAGTTGAGGTGATTCTGATCACGCGAGCCCGCACACTGGACAAACGCCACCTTTTTGGGAGCCTTGCCGTCAGAAGGACGACGGATGGCACCGCCGGTGGGTCCGCCCGATGCGGCAAGACGCTCAAGCTGCATGTTGCTCACGCAGTTTGCTATCTGCCCGGCCCCCAGATTGGTAAGACGGGTCACATCGTACGGCTTCCAGCCCGTTGCCAGCACGATGGAGCCGACTTCCAGCTCTATCTCACGCGCCGCTTCATTCATGTCCACGGCAACGGAACGGCCCACTTTCAGCTCATCCGCCTTGGTGAGAGCTTCTTTGTCGAGCACGTATCTGTTGGGGAAAGCGAAAGGAACGCTGAGGTACAGAGGTTTGCGCTTTGCCAGACCGAAATCGAACTCGCTGGTTGATTCTCCTTCCAGAGAGGAGGCCAGAAGGCCGAGGTCGGCGCTGTAAGGTGCGGTGTGGCGCGGCTTGATGGCAACCTTTACGGTGTAGTTGCCGGCTTCACCTTTGACCGCCTGCACGGTGGCCTGAGTGAAGAACTTGATTTTAGGGTTGTTGCGGATACGCTGGTACTGGATTTCCAGTCCGCAGGACGGCGGGCAGAGCTTGGGAAAATATTTACTGAGCTGCATGACCCGTCCGCCAAGAAATGGGGTTTTCTCGACGATGAACACTTCATAGCCGACTTCGGCAGCTTCGAGAGCGGCCGTAAGTCCGCTGAACCCGCCTCCGACGACAAGTATGGAGTTCGACATTGGAGCAATCCTCCCTACGGTTTTTAGGGCCTTTTTCATCAAAACGGCCTAAGCCCAGACAATAAGCGGCGCTTACTGCCCCGGCTCAGACCGTCTGGGGTGGGGGGTAAAAAAGGGGCGGTTGCGGCAGCAACCGCCCCTGTAGCTAGCGCGCCCGCTTATGCAGGAACGATCTGGTAGTAAGGCTTCTTGAACACCTTGGTGGTGCCGGCCTTAACGTCGTATCTGGAGTTAACGAAGCACTTCCACTTGGAGTCGTCCAGACCCATGAAGTCTGCACGGTAGTAGAAGCCGGGGTAACGGCTTTCTTCGCGGAAGGCGATGTGCTGCATGTGCAGACGAACGGTCCACAGGCGGTGGTAGTTTTCCCAGCAGCGGAGCAGCTCGTGCAGGTCACGGGCAGCCAGCTTGAGGGAGTCTTCTTCCAGCATGTCCAGCAGGTGGAAGCCGGTGTCCAGAGCAGCCTGGGAGGTGGTGTAGTAGGTGCCTACGCCGCCGCCGTATTCGTCGGTGCACTTCACAAGACGCATCATGAAGTTCTTGGGAGTGATGTACTCGGGGTTCACCACGGGGTCGGTGGAAGCGTCTTTGCCAGCCAGGTAGTTGTAGTAGGGGCGGTAGATCAGTTTGGCCAGATCTTCACCCTTTTCAGCGATGGCGGGCTTGTAATCCTTGTGGTCGATGCACCAGCGGACCATCTGCTTACCGCAGATACGGCCTTCGGCGTGCGAACCGGAGGAGAACTTGTGACCGGAAGCGCCTACGCCGTCAGCGCAGGTCCACAGGCCTTCAACGGTGGTCATACGGTTGTAGACCTTGCCGTTCTTGGCGCGGACTTTGTAGTCTTCGGGCACCCATTCTTCGTCGGGACCGGAAGTCCAGATACCGCAGCAGCCGGAGTGCGAACCAAGCAGGTAAGGCTCGGTGGGCATGATTTCAGAACCGACTTCTTCGGGCTGAATGTTCATGCAGGCCCAGAGGTTAGCCTGACCAACGCACATGTCGAGGAAGTCTTCCCAAGCTTCGGACTCGAGGTGCTTCTGCTGTGCGGGGGTCATGGTTTCAAAGGTGGTCTGCAGTGCAGTCTTGGTGTCCATGTAGATGGGACCGCGACCTTCACGCATTTCACGCAGCATCATGTGGTTACGCAGGCAGGTGGGGATAACGTGTCCCTTGGCGTAGCCGCGATCTTCGTAAGGCTTCAGCATGGCACGGTTGGTCACGCAGTAGTCTTCGCCACGGAAGTTGGTGGCTTTAGCCTTGAAGAGCAGGAACCATGCGCCAACCGGGCCGTAACCGTCTTTGAAACGGGCGGGAACGAAGCGGTTTTCCATCATGGTCATTTCAGCGCCGACCTGAGCACACATGGTGTAGGTGGAACCGGCGTTCCATACGGGGTACCATGCACGGCCCATGCCTTCACCGGTGGAGCGGGGCTTGTACACGTTAACAGCACCGCCGCAGGCAACCAGCATGGCGTTGGTGCGGAAGATGTGCACCACGTTTTCACGCAGGCTGAAGCCTACAGCACCGGCAATGCGGTTTTCTTCATTGGCGTCGAGCAGCAGCTTAACGATGAAGATACGCTCCATGATGCGGTCTTCGCCCAGAGCGTTTTTAGCAGCTTCAGCAACGATGTTCTTGTAGGATTCACCGTTGATCATCATCTGCCAGCGGCCGGAGCGGACAGGAGCGTCGCCGTTGCGCAGGGACTTGCCTGCTGCCTTGGCTGCTGCACCGTCAAGGTTGTGACCGTTTTCATCTTTGATCCAGCAGGGCAGGCCCCACTCTTCAAACAGATGAACGGAGTCGTCAACGTGACGGCCGAGGTCGAAAATAAGGTCTTCGCGGACCAGACCCATAAGGTCGGTACGGACCATGCGGACGTAGTCGTCTGCGCTGTTGTCACCAAGGTAGGTGTTGATAGCGGACAGACCCTGAGCAACTGCACCGGAACGTTCCAGAGCTGCTTTGTCAATAAGCAGGATTTTCAGTTCGGGAGCATATTTGTCAGCCCAGCGCACGGCTTCGAATGCGGTGCCGCAGGCACCCATACCGCCGCCGACGAGAAGGATGTCAACGTCGTGTTCTTTGATGGTGGGCTCGGCAATGGCCACGCCCTTAACCTGTTCCTTAACGGGAATCATCGGCATGATATTTTCTCCTTAATGGGAAAAAACGTGAGTTCCAATCCGGACCTAAACAGCGGAAGCCTTGAATTCGACAGCCTTGTCGGCTTCGGCAACATCGAACTTCTGACCGAGAGCGGTTTCGGGGGCACCCAGCTCGGTTTCGGTGAAGAGCAGTTCGTTTTCGAGATCGCCGGGTTCGGGCTTACCTTCGAAGGGCTTGATGGAGCCTTCGGGGGTGGTGCGGATCGGGAACTTGAAGCGCTTCACGTTGCCGTTACGGAACTTGACAGTCCACATAATGGAGTCAGCGGAACGCATGGGGATGCTGGTGCCGCCCATGGGGGCGAAGTCAGCATAAGGACGGGCGGTGATGGCACCCTGCGGGCAAATCTTCACGCAGGAGTAGCACTCCCAGCAAGCCTCGGGTTCCTGGTTGTAAGCCTTCATTTCTTCAGGGTCCAGGATCATGAGGTCGTTGGGGCAGATGTACATGCAAGCGGTCTTTTCACCACCCTTGCATCCATCACACTTGGACGGATCAACATAAGTCGGCATACCTATTCCTCCAACACAAACGGAATTAAGGGTTTAACCTGTTTGGCCTTTATCTCCGAAAACGGATCCATCTGGATTCGATGGAGGCGCGAAAAGCAGGAGTCCGTCCCGCCTTCCGGGCCAGCACCGTGCCTAACGGAGACTTTTACGAGTTCGTTGGCCCGTGCGCTTGTGAGATATTTAACAAAGCTCACCTTACACTGTCAACAGACTTGTTCTTTTTTTTCACAACCCCGTCTCATTCCGGCTTCCCGAGCGGAAAAATCCACTTTCTGGGCTGTTCCTGAGCGCCCTGCGGTCAGGTTTTGAAACCGGTCCACTGCCATTTACCTTTAATAGACAAAGGATTCAACCCTGCCCGGCACTTTGCCAGCCCTTTTTATGCATTTTTTCACGTAGTCACCGGCTAACTGTCGCTTTTTCTTCACCCCGCATCTGCGGGCCCGCCGGACCCCCTTTCCGCCGCACACTTTGTGAACAGTTGCACATAATGTCGCGGTACCGGCATCTCCGGCCACATTCTATATTCCTCATATGACCATTTCATGGCAGAATAAGCTTGCCCCCCGAAGCGATTCACGCTAGGGGGAACGCCACATATTACCTACCGGAAGGCTTACGATGCATAATGACTCTCCCCGCCCGAGACTGCGGCGCTCTCTTGTTGAAGAAATCGCCGATCTTGATCAGGAACTGCTCGACCTACTGGCCCGTCGCAGCAGGCTTGTGGCCAAGACCCGCCGCCCCAAAAAGGAAGGCTCGGGCACTGACGAAGTAAACAACGAAAAGAAAATACGTCTTGCATGGGAACGGACAACAACCCGTTTTTCCGGCGATCAGCGCATGCTGCGCCAGCTCTTTTCGCTGCTGCAGGAACTCGACCTGACCTACAAAAAGGAAGAGGAAACCCGCACCGATTTCAACCTCGCGCCGCAGCAGAAACCTGTGGCCGTTAATATCGCCGGTCCCGGCTGCAGCCGTCAGGCCCGCATATGGACAGCCCTGTGCGCAGCCGCAGGAGCCGCCGCCCGTATTTCCAATGTGGTGGTCAACGACCGGGTGATCGATCTGGTAAAGGCGCTCAACCAGTCCGGAGCACGACTTTCGTGGGAAGCGGACACTGTCATCAGCAAAGAGGGCCCCGGGCTTGACTTTGCCGACAAGGTCATTTTCGCCGGAGACGACACGTTCAACGCCTATCTGCTGGCTTTCATGGCTCTGCCGCATACCGGCATGGTCAAATTTACCGGCGGACACCAGCTCAAACTGGCCGATCTGACCCCCATGCGTCATTTCCTGCCCTCTCTGGGGGCACGTGTCGCGCACATGGTACCCAAATCAAACGGCCTGCCCCTGCGGCTGGAAAGCGCGGGCATGCTGCCCGACAGCATCACCGTACCGGCTGAACTGCCCGAAGAAGGGCTGACCGCGCTGCTGCTGGCCGCCCCCTCGTGGGGAATCAATGTGCGCATCAATCTGGGTGCTTCGCCGCATGCTCAGGCCGTGCTGCAGGAAGTGCTGCCCGCCCTGAAAGCCTGCGGAGCCGACATACAGCACACCGGTGACGAGCTTTCCGTGCTGCCCGGGCTGCCATCCGTGCCCGAAAATCTGCGGCTGGACATCGACCCTCTGCTGGCAGCATACATTCTGGCCCTGCCCGCTTTCGCGCAGGGACGTGTACAGCTGCAGGGCCGCTGGAACAGCGCCGTGCCCGGCACTGCCGATGCCACCGCTCTGCTGCGTGCCGCCGGACTTTCCGCACAGCAGCAGGATTCCGGCGTCAGCTGCGCCCCCGCAGGCCAATGCGACCTGCAGCAGATGGCAGCGCACAACGGTCTTGCGGGCGTTCCGCAGGCCCTCCGCCCGCTGGCCCTTGCAGTGGCAGCCCACTGCGCCGCCACCGGCGGTTCGTGCACGCTGCCCGGCCTCGGCAATGCCCTGCAGAACGACATTGTATTCCGCGAAGGTGCGGACGGCTTCATCACCCGTCTGGGGCTGGACGTGCAGGAAGACACCCTTGTCAGACCTGACGGCAAACCCCAGATGCCCGCACCGTGGACCTGTCCTGACGCATGGTGGGCCATGGCCTATGCGCTTGCCGCTTTCAAACGGCCTTATTCCGCCGGACTGCGCCTGACAAACCCCGGAGTGGTGACCGACCTGATGCCTTCTTTCTGGCTGCTGTACAACGGCCTGCCCGACCCTGACATGAAGCGCAAACTCAAGGAGCCGACCGATGGAGACAAACCCGCCCGCAGACGTATCATTACCGGATAACATTCCGGATGTTGAGGCCCTCGTGGCCCGTTATGACCGCGAGCTGCAATCGGCGGATGCCGAAATAGCCCGCCTGCGTTCCGCCGAAGACCTGAAAAAGGGTATATTCTTCGCGTCGGAGATACACGCAGCCGTGCAGATGAAAAACAGCCTGACGGTCCAGCGGCAGTTCGCCGTCAACAGACTCAACCGACTGCGGATGGAGACAGCTCCATTCTGAACCGCAACCGACCTGCAAGGCGGCATTCTCCGGAATGCCGCTTTTTTTCCAGACCACCAGCCGGAGACAGCCATGCACAGGCACAACCGTGAAACAACAAGCCCCGAAACCATCGAAGCCATCCTTTCGCGCGCCACATGGTGCACGGTATCCATGGTGACGCCGCAGGGCACGCCGTATGCCGTCCCGCTCAATTACGGCCATCAGGGCACCACGCTGTATGCGCACTGCGCACTGCGGGGAACCAAACTTGACATTCTGCGGCATAACCCGCGTGTATGGGTGACGGTGGTGAGCAACGCCGTTTTTTACGACGGCGGGCCGGATGCCGGCGCCTGCAAGGCCGGAACGTTTTTTTCCAGCCTTATGGCCTCCGGTACGGCGCAGATAATCACGGCAGAAGATGAACGGCTGCACGCCATGCAATGCCTGCTGCAACAGTTCGGCATAGCTGACCGCCCTCTGGGCGATGCCATGCGTGTAACCACGCTGATACGCATAGACCTAGGCGACATAACGACCAAGGAACGCCCCGCGCCCTGAGGCCTGCTTGCGCCGCACGGGTACCGGCCGCAAAAAAAGCGCCGCCTCCCGTGAGACGGCGCCGTTATTGCCTGTACCGGCATACAGCGCAGACCGGCGCGCACTGCGGGCACGCACCGGCGGACGGCTACGCGAAATGAGCCATGGCCCGCGCAAACCCGCCGGCACTGCGGCGGATGACTTCCTCATCCACGCAGAATGTCAGCCTGAAATAACCGGGGCCGCCGAACCCTGATCCGGGTACCGCGAGCACCTTTTCCTCCATCAGCACACGGCAGAACTCCACATCGTCGCCACCCGGCGCCTTGGGGAAAAAGTAAAACGCGCCCTTGGGCATGGAGAACTGGTATCCGGCGCCTGAAAGCACCTCGGCCATGGCATCGCGGCGCTGCGCGTACACGCCCACGTCAACCTGCGACCCCAGCGCATGCGCCATGACGTGCTGGCCGATAACCGGCGGATTCACAAAACCGAGAATGCGGTTTGTCAGCGTCAGCGCGGCCATCAGCTCCGCGCGGTTCTCCATGAGAGGCGAAAGGCAGATGTACCCCAAACGCTCGCCGGCCAGAGACAGGTTTTTGGAAAAACTGTTCACTACCACACTGAAAGGATACAGCGGCAGTACGCTGGGCACCTTTACACCGTCAAACGACAGAAAACGGTAAGGTTCGTCCGCGATGAGATAGACGGGACGGCCGTTTTCGCGGCTCTTGCGCTCAAGAAGTGCCGCAAGGGCTTCCAGTTCTTCACGGCTGTAGACAACCCCGGTGGGATTGTTGGGCGAATTGATGATCAGCGCCCGTGTTTTCGGAGTTATGCGGGCTTCCACGGCCTCAATGTCCAGCTCAAAGGTTTCCGGACGGCTCATGGCCGTTTTAAACACACCCTGATGGTTGGACACATAAAAACCGTACTCCACAAAATAAGGAGCCACCGCCAGCACTTCGTCGCCCGGTTCCAGCACAGCGCGGAAAAACGCATTGAGCGCCCCCGCGGCTCCGCAGGAAAGCAGCAGATCGCCTGCGTCAACGGGCATACCCTGTTCTGCGGATACCTGCCCGGCAAGAGCTTCACGGGCCCACTGAAAACCGCCGTTGGGCATATAGCCGAAAGCAAAAGGCTTTCCGGCATTTTCAGCCATGGTACGCAAAGCATCGCCCACCGCAGGCGGCGCGGGCAGGTCGGGGTTGCCCAGACTGAAATCACACACAGCCTGCTCGCCGTATTGTTTTTTAAGAGCGATTCCAGCCTCGAACATCTTGCGGATCCACGATGATTTTTCCAGATATCCTGCAATTTCTGCGGAAATAAGCGACATGTCCACCTCGTGCTGTCGTAATGCTTTGGCCGTTCGCCGACGGCTGTTATTTTCGGGTCGGTCCGTTTCCGATAGGCAATACCGCAGCCGTTGTCCAGCACGCGCAGCACCGCGCACGTCAGGCAGACTGATTAATGTACAATTCTTGAACAGACCGCCACTACACGCTATAGTGAAAAATGCGGCCGCGCGCACCGTGGCCGGACATCATACATCACGGAGTCATGTACACATGAAAACGGGCATCGCAGCCTTTTTCCCTTTTATGCACTGGCTGCCGGGAGTAACAGCCCGCACCCTGCGCGCAGACCTTCTGGCAGGTCTCACGGGAGCCATCATCGTTCTGCCGCAGGGAGTGGCGTTTGCCACGCTGGCGGGACTGCCGCCTGAATACGGCATATACACCGCCGTTGTCCCGGCCATCATAGCGGCGCTGTTCGGCTCTTCCATGCATCTTGTATCAGGCCCCACCACGGCCATCTCGCTGGTTATTTTTTCCAATGTCAGCACGCTGGCCCCTGCGGGCACACCGGACTACATATGCCTTGTGCTCAGTCTCACGCTGATGGCCGGCCTCATCCAGCTGGCGCTGGGGCTGGCGCGGCTGGGTTCCGTGGTCAACTTTGTCTCCCATTCCGTGCTGACGGGCTTCACCACCGGTGCGGCCATTCTCATCGCCTCAAGCCAGCTGGGCGGATTTGCCGGTCTGTCCGTGCCGCGCAGCGGTTTTCTGCCGCGCGACATGACAACGTTCGTCTCCATGCTGCCGCAGGCCAGCTGGCATGCCGTGGCCATAGCCGCAGTCACGTTTGTCACGGCGCTTTTGGTCCGCCGCGTGGATAAACGCCTGCCCGCCATGCTTATAGCCATGGCGGCAGGAGGGCTGCTGTGTCTTGTCATTGACGGCGCAGCCAACGGAGTACGCATGGTGGGAGCCCTGCACGCCGGACTGCCGCCCTTCTCCGTGCCGGTATTCGATCCGGAACGGCTGGGCATACTTATGCCCGGAGCGCTGGCGGTAGCCATGCTGGGGCTTGCCGAGGCCGTATCCATTGCCAGATCCGTGGGGGCTCTTTCGCACCAGCGCATAGACAACAACCGCGAATTCATCGGTCAGGGGCTGTCGAACATGGTGGGTTGCTTCTTTTCGGCCTACGCGTCGTCCGGTTCGTTCACCCGCACGGGTGTCAATTACGCCACCGGCGCCCGCACGCCGCTTTCCGCCATTTTTGCGGCGGTTCTGCTGGTGGGCATGGTTTCCGTCATGGGCGGGCTGGCCGCGTATCTGCCGCTTCCGGCCATGGCCGGTGTCATCATGCTGGTGGCGTGGAACCTCATAGACATAGAGCACATCCGGCGCATCATGAGCGCGGGCAGCGGCGAGCCTCTGGTCTTTGCCGTCACGCTGCTTTCCACACTCACCGTAAAGCTGGAATTTGCTCTCATCGCCGGAGTAGCCCTTTCGCTGCTCATCTATCTGCACCGTACCATGCACCCGCACTTCATGCCCATGGCACCCGTGCTCATAGACGGCATGCGCCACATAATCAGACAGGAAAACCGCAACCTGCCCGAATGCCCGCAGCTTAAAATACTGCGGCTGGACGGCTCGCTGTTTTTCGGCGCAGCCGAACATGTGGCCGAAGAGCTGGAAAATATCGTGGCCGCCAATCCGGGCCAGAACCATATCCTGATCGTTGCCAGCGGCATCAACTTTATTGATTACTCCGGCTGCGAAACCATCTTTGAAGAACGCAAACTGCTGCAGGCCGCAGGGGTGCGCCTGTACATGTGCTCTGCCAACCCCGGCGTGCGCGCGGCCATGGAACGGCTGCAATGCGGTCCCATAATTCCCATATATGAAGACAAGGCGGAAGCCATTGCCACCATCACCCCCCAGCTGGACATGAACCGCTGCGCCGTATGCCGTCTGCGGGTGTTCCACGAATGCGCCGGACTGCCCGGCCCGGAAATGACCGCAGAGTAACCCTGTTGCCCGGACAGGGCCGGACGCAGTTCACGCCCCGTATAAGACGCAGAATGTCTGCCGGCAGCCGTACGGCACAGCCCGTACCGGCCGGTACCGCATTAAAAGACCGGCAGCCACGCAGGCAGACCGCCCTTGCGTTACAGGGGTAGTTTCCGCTACACACACGCATCTGCCGACACGGGGCGCGGCGGCCAGCGGCAACTCTGCCCTTGACTTCCTGCGCGAAGTCACTTAACGAATCGCCTCTTACGTTGTTAACTTGGGGTTACCATGTTCGATACGCTTTCCGACCGGTTGTCGTCGGTATTCAAGAAGTTCAGCGGCCAGAAACGGTTAACTGAAGAAAACGTGCAGGAAGGCCTGCGCGAAGTCCGACTTGCGCTGCTGGAGGCCGACGTCAATTTCAAGGTCGTCAAGCAGTTCATCGACCGTGTGCGCGATAAATGCCTTGGTCAGGACGTGCTCAAGGGCCTGAATCCCGCGCAGCAGGTTATCAAAATCGTCAATGACGAAATGATTGAACTGCTGGGCGGCGAAACCACGGGTCTCGACCTGCGCGGCCAGCAGCCTTATGTCATCATGATGGTGGGTCTGCAGGGGTCTGGTAAAACCACCTCCACCGGCAAACTGGCCAACCATCTGCGTAAAAGCAAAATGCGGCCGTACCTTGCACCGGCCGACGTCTACCGCCCGGCGGCCATCGACCAGCTGAAAACACTGGCGGCGCAGCTTGACCTGCCCGTGTATGATTCCACGGTGCAGATGAACCCCGTGGACATTGCCAGAAATGCGGTGGCCGCAGCCAGAGAACAGCAGTGCAACGTTGTCATTCTTGACACCGCCGGCCGGCTGCACATTGACGAAACGCTCATGCAGGAGCTTGTGGCCATTAAAGAGGCCGTGGCTCCGCAGGAAATTCTGTTCGTGGCCGACGCCATGACGGGTCAGGACGCCGTGACGGTGGCAGATGCGTTCAACAACGCGCTGGACATCACCGGCGTGGTGCTGACCAAAATGGACGGCGATGCCCGCGGCGGCGCGGCCCTGTCCATCAAGACTGTCACCGGAAAATCGGTGAAATTCGTCGGCATGGGCGAAAAGCTCTCCGACCTTGAAGTGTTCCACCCCGACAGAATTGCCAGCCGCATTCTGGGCATGGGTGACGTACTGACGCTGATAGAAAAGGCGCAGACCACCATCAAGGAAGAAGAAGCTGAAGAACTGGGCCGCAAAATGCAGCGGGCCGAGTTCGACTTTGAAGATTTCCGGACTCAGATGCGCCGCATGCGCAAACTGGGTTCACTCGAAAGTATCATGAAGCTGATTCCCGGCATGGGTGCCCTGCGCGAAAAGCTGGGCGACATGCAGGTTCCTGAAAAGGAAATGGTCCGCATAGAGGCCATCATCAACTCCATGACGCCGCAGGAAAGGCGCCAGCCCATCCTGATGAACACCAGCCGCAAGGAACGTATAGCCAGAGGTGCCGGCACCACCGTGAAAGAGGTGGATAAACTGCTGAGCAACTTTGAAGGCATGCGGCAGATGATGAAGCAGGTCATGGGCGGCGGAAAAAAGAAAAAAGGCAAAATGCCCCAGCTGCCCGGCATGGGCGGCAAAGGCATGCCCGATCCTTCGGCCATGAGCGGTATGGGCGGACTGCCCGGTATGGGCGGCTTTCCCGGTATGCCCGGCATGCCCGGCATGGACGGCATGCAGCCTTCCGGTCCCAGCAAATCGGACCAGAAGAAAAAACGCGACCAGCGTAAAAAAGACAAACAGAAAAAGAAACAGGGCAAGAAAAAAAGGTAAGATTGCGGCCAGCACAGGGGTGTCCCCTTGCGATTTCCCGCAAATACCATATTATGCCATAAAATAATGGGAGAGTGTCATTATGGCCGTTAAACTCAGACTGACCCGTATGGGCAACAAGAAACGCGCTTTCTACCGCATCATTGCTATCAACAGCGAGGCCCGTCGCGAAGGCCGTCCTCTGGATTACATCGGTTACTACAACCCCATGGTGGACCCCGCCGAAGTCAAGATCGACACCGAAAAGGTGCAGAAGTGGCTCGAACGCGGCGCCGAACCCACCGACACGGTACGCGCTCTGCTGAAAAAGAACGCACAGTAGTACTGATCCGGCGTGGCGCCGGATACCGGTCTATGCGGCAGCGCCTCTTTCACGCTGTAAATCCTGTGGAAGCACTAGTGGAGGTGAGCCATGTTGAAGGAACTCGTCGAGTACATCGCCAGATCGCTTGTGGACAAACCCGATGAAGTGGTTGTCACCGAAGTGGAAGGGGAACAGACATCTGTTCTTGAACTGAAGGTGGCAAAGGAAGACCTCGGCAAGGTTATTGGAAAGCAGGGGCGTACAGCCCGTGCCATCCGCACTATCCTTGGCGCAGCCTCCACAAAGGTCAGAAAGCGTTCTGTTCTGGAAATTCTGGAATAACGCCGGCTGAATGAAGGAAGCCTGAAGCGTAGATGGACAAATACGTTCAGATTGGCTTGATCACCAAGCCCCATGGACTTCGGGGGGAAGTCTGCGTCGTTTCTTACGCGGACTCCCCTTTTCTCATGCAGGAACGCATCTTTCTGCAGGCGGGCAAAGGCCCCTGCGTGCCTTACCGGGTCAGAAGCAGCCGCCGGCACTCCGGCACCGAACTTCTGCTGCTGGAAGGCATAGACGACAGAAATGCAGCGGAAAAACTGCGCCAGCACAAGGTGCTTATACCGCATGCAGAGCTGCCGGAACTGGAAGATGACGAAGTCTACATTGAGGACATTCTCGGCTTTACCGTGGTGCTGGATGAAGACGGCAGCACCCTGGGTACCCTGACGGCGTTTTCTGCCCCCACCCCCGAACAGGAAGTGTGGGAGATAACAACCCCCGACGGCAAGGAAGTGCTGTTTCCTGCCGCCGAGGAATTTGTGGCAGAAATAGACGTGGACTCCGAGACCATACGCATCACCCCGCCGCCCGGCCTGCTGGAGATTTATCTTTCCGGCAGCTGATGCCGTGCGGCGCTGTCTGCGGACAGCCGGGCCGACGCGGCATCACAAAGGCAAAAAAGGCATGCGTTTCAACATCGTCACTCTGTTTCCGGAGTATTTCGATTCCCCGCTGGCGTGCGGCCTTATGGGCAAGGCACGAGAATCCGGTCTGGTGGAAGTCGGCTTTGTAAACCCGCGCGACCACACCACCGACAGGCACCGCACAGTGGACGACCGTCCGTATGGCGGCGGCCCCGGCATGGTGATGATGCCCGGCCCGCTGGCCGCGGCACTGCGCAGCATTCCCCGCCCCGGCAGAATACTGCTTATGGCGCCCAAGGGTCGTCCTTTCACGCAGGAACTGGCCCGCGAACTGGCAACCGGTGACAATCTGACAATTATCTGCGGCCGGTATGAAGGCATAGACGCCCGTCTGGAATCGGTATTTCCCATCGAGCCGGTATCCATGGGCGATTTTGTGCTCAACGGGGGCGAAACTGCCGCCATGGCCGTTATGGAAGCCACCGGCAGACTGGTGCCCGGATACATGGGGCATGAAGAATCAGGCGAAGAAGAAAGCTTTTCCTCCGGCCTGCTGGAATATCCGCACTATACGCGGCCCGAAATTTTTGAAGGGCACGAAGTGCCGGAGATTCTGCGCTCCGGTGACCACGGGCGCATTGCCGCATGGCGGCGCGAGCAGGCCCTGAAAACAACTTTGCTCAACAGGCCAGAAATTTTGCGCGATGCGCAAATAGATTACAACGATTTAAAAATACTACGAAAAACAGGCAGAGAAAGACCGGGAAGAAATCTGTACTGCGCGCTGGTACATTATCCCGTCGTAAACAAAGAAAATAAATCTGTCGCCGTTTCTTTGACAAACCTCGATATTCACGATATAGGCCGCTGTTCGTGCACGTTTGGTCTGGGTGGTTACTACATCACCACTCCCATTGAAGACCAGCGTCGACTGCTTGACGGTCTGCTCCGGCACTGGACGGACGGACCCGGCGTAAGCGCCAACCCCGACAGGGGCACGGCACTGCGTCTTGTCCGGGGTGTTTCCACGGTAGAGGAAGCCATCGGAGATATCGAGCAGCGCACAGGGCAACGGCCGACGGTCATCGCCACCAGCGCCCGCGGCGCAGGCGATACCGGATTCGAATCGGTCCGCCGCATGCTGCGTGAAAAACCAGTGCTGCTTCTGTTCGGCACAGCTCACGGGCTGGCTCCGGATGTGCTGGAACGCTGCGACGGCATACTGCGGCCGATACGGTCACTTGATGGGTACAACCATCTATCGGTGCGTACAGCAGCCGCGATTATTGTGGACAGGGTGCTGGGCGACGCCCTGTAGGGGCTGACCACGGCAGTGCCGAAATGTTTCAAACCAGGACGCAAACTCCCTATTGCGGATAAATCAGGTTCCAAGGGGGACACGAATATGAATATCATTAAAAAGATCGAACTCGAACAGATGCGCTTGGACATCCCCAAGTTCAAATCCGGCGACAGCGTGAAAGTACACATGCGTATTGTCGAAGGTGAAAAGGAGCGTATCCAGGTGTTTCATGGCAACGTGATCCGCATCAGCCGCGGCACCACCAATGCCACTTTCACCGTTCGCAAGATTTCCAACGGCGTGGGCGTGGAACGTGTGTTCCCCATGCATTCCCCGTTCATCGACCGTATCGAAGTTGTGCAGCAGGGCCGCGTTCGCCGCAGCCGCCTGTACTACCTGCGCAACCTCAAGGGCAAAGCCGCCCGTATCAAGCCGCTCAAGACCTGGTAGTCATACGAAGCCGGAAAGGGGGCTGCTCTCGCACGCCCCCTTTTTTTTCGTGATCATCCGGGCACAGCCATGGCCGCACGCACAAAAAACGGTCTCACGGCCTCTGCTTCCGGCATGCAGTCTCTGCTGCCGCATACTCTGCCTCACGCTGACCCCGCCGGTCCGCGCGATTGTCTGTACCCTGCCTTTTTTACCGGCATAGACGAAGCCGGTCGCGGCTGTCTGGCCGGACCGGTGGTTGCTGCCGCTGTAATTCTGCCGCCCGCCGGTGCCCCTGCAGCGACGCACATTGCCGCTGCCCTTTCCGGCCTTACCGACTCTAAAAAGCTTTCGGAAAAACGCCGCCTGACACTGGAACCGGCCATAAAGTCGTGCGCGGTGCGCTGGGGCGTGGGCGTTGTGTGGCCTCAGGTCATAGACCGCATCAACATTCTTCAGGCCACTTACCGCGCCATGAGTCTGGCGGTACGTCACCTGCGCGGCGGCGGCGCGGCAGCCAGCATGCCTGCCGGTCTTCCGCCTGTTTTTCTTGCCGTCGACGGCGACAAAACCATTCCCGGACAGGTGCTGCAGACCGTCACCGGCCTCAGTGTGCCGCAGGAAGCCATAGTGGGCGGAGACGGCTGTGTCATGGCCATATCCGCCGCTTCGGTGCTGGCAAAAACATTTCGCGACAGACTGATGACGGCGCTGGACAAACGTTACTCCGGATATGGTTTCGCCACGCACAAAGGATACGGTACAGCGGCTCACATCGAGGCTATCCGCAGGCTAGGCCCCTGCCGCATGCACCGCCTGTCTTTTGCCAAAGTGAAACCGGCGGCCGCCCCGCATGCCGCCGACCAGAACACGCTATGGTAGCCCGCCGCGCCGCCGGCAGCTGTCCCGCGCACATTGCCGCTGGCCGTCTGGGTGAAGAAGCGGCCTGCGCCTATCTTGCCGCATCGGGCATGCGCATTTTGGCCCGCAACTGGCGCGCCGGACATCTGGAACTGGATATCATCGCACAGGACAACGGCACCATTGTGTTCGCCGAAGTGAAAACCCGTGCCGCTCGGGGGCTGGAGTCGCCTTACGAAGCCCTTACTCCGGCCAAACGCAGCAGGCTTGTCAGGGCTGCCGGTATGTGGCTGTCCAGCAACGATATGTGGGACCGCCCTTGCCGCTTTGACCTTGTTTGTGTAACCACAGAAGCACGCGCACCTGAGCCGGAGCAGATGTCGCTGCAGGCGGCCCGTGCCGCAGGAACCGCTCAGGCCCGCCGCGCCGCAGGTTCCGGACTGCCGGGCATACTGGGCAAAGCTGCATCGCGCCTGTTCGGCGCCGGTTCGCCGCAGCGTTCCCACCGTGCGGGCGGTGCACCGGATTCTCCGGAACAACTTTTACGCGTGGAGCATATTCCCCATGCCTTTGACCTCTCCGAGTCTCTGGGTGGTGGCGACGCCGCTTGGCAACCTTGGTGACTTTTCGCCCCGCGCACGCGAAGTGCTGGCAGCTGCCGACATGGTGCTGGCCGAAGACACCCGCAGAACGGCAGGACTGCTGCGCAACGCCGGTATAGAAGCCCGCCTTGTCAGCTGCCATGATCATAACGAGGAACAGCGCATTCCGGAAATGCTTGAAGCCATGCGCGCCGGCAGCACGCTGGCGCTGGTATCCGACGCAGGCACCCCGCTGTTCTCCGACCCCGGTTACAGGCTGGTAAGAGCAGCCCGCAAGGCAGGATTAACCGTCTCTGCCGTGCCCGGTCCCAGCGCTCCGCTCTGTGCGCTGGCTGCCAGCGGCATTGCGCCGCAGCCCTTCACCTTTCTGGGTTTTGCTCCGCGCAAACAGTCCGAGCAGCTCGCGTTCTTTGAACAGTTTGCCCGCACCCCGTCGACGCTCATTTTCTTTGAACGCAAAAACAGACTGCGGACCACGCTGGAAACGGCTTACAACGCACTGGGTCCGAGGGAACTTTGCGTGGCAAGAGAATTGACCAAGGCCCATGAGGAGTTTATTCTCTGTCGTCTTGAAGAATTTCAGACCGTTCCGGACGATCTGCTGGGCGAAATAACAGTAATTGTCGGACCGCCCGAAAAAGAGCAGGCTCTCGACACGCAGGCTCTGCGTGCGCTTATCGAAGATGAGATGCGTCTGGGAGGCAAACCGCGTGAAGTCGCCCGCAGAACAGCGGACCGGGCTCCGGGCTGGAGCGTGAAAGAAATTTACGAAATCATGAAGGATTTACGGACCTGACCATGGCACTGGACGCACGAACCCTGCTACGCTGTTTTCTGCGCACCTACACAGTGGGGGCCGCATTCAACACGCGCGGCATGCAGAATATCGGGTTGGTGCATGCCATGGAACCCGGCCTTGCGGCCATATACCCCGATCCGGTAAAACGGCGCGAGGCCCGCAAAAAATATATCCGGCACTACAATACCCATCCTTTCTGGACACCGCTGCTGGTGGGTACGTTTCTTTCACTGGAAGCGGGCATAGCCGCGCAGACCTTCCCGCCGCAGATTCTGCGCAACCTGAAGGATACCACGGCCTATACCCTGTCAGCCATCGGCGACTCCGTTTTCGGCGGCACCATGCTGGTATCGTGGTCGCTGGCCACATGCAGTCTGCTGGTGGCGGGTTACCAGTCGGCGGCGTTTGCTCTGGGGCTTTTTCTGTTCACGGCGCTGCAGGCGTTCAAGCTGTTCACCTTCATCGCCGGACTGCGCGAAGGGCTTAAAGTGCTCAACCGGCTGCGCAACTGGAACCTGATAAACTGGGGTGAAAGGCTGAAGTCGGGTAATGCTGTGCTGGCGGCGGTGCTGCTGTGGCAGCTGTTTCCCGCGCATGACCGTCCGGCCCTGTGGGCTGCGGCATGCGCCGCGCTGGGACTGTTCGCCGCGCTGGTGGGCCGTCTGCACATGTCGCGCATGCTGCTGCTGTTTATTTTTACGGCTGTTATACTGGCACTGCCGTTCGCCACGGCGTATGTTCCCGTGGAGTGGCATCTTTTCTGGCAGCCCGCTGACTGACGCATACAACAAACGTTCCGGCACGGCCGGAAAACATATACGCATACAATGCTGGAGGAACCTCTCCCGTGCAGGAAGAGATTCGTGAAATAGAAGACGGACTGTGCCTCACTGTCCGCGTCGCCAATGATCAGGGGCTGCATGCACGCCCCGCCGCCAGACTGGTAAAGGAAGCTTCCCGCTTTACATCGCGCATAGTACTGGCATCAGGCGACGCGGAGGTGGACGCCAAATCCATTCTTGATATCCTGTCGCTGGCTGCGGCCAAAGGGACTGCGCTGGAGCTGCGAGCCAGCGGACCCGATGCGCGCGAAGCTCTGCGGCATCTTGCCGCAACATTTGCCAACCGCTTCCGCGAGGACACGTAATTGGCCCGTCTCATTCTTCACGGTATTCCGGTTTCCGCCGGCATATCCATAGGCAAAGCCTTTTTTGCATGGCGCGACAACATCAGCACGTTGCCGCGCGGCATTGTGACGCCCGGTGCGGCACAAAGCGAAGTGGAAAGGCTTGAATCCGCCGTGGAAGCCGTGCAGAACGAGCTCACACAGGCACGCAACAGGGTGCCCGCCGAACTCAAAGACCATGCGGCCATCATTGATTCGCACCTGCTCATTGCCGCTGACCCCAAGCTTATAAAAGACGCAGCCAGACGCATTCAGGAGCAGAACATCACTGCCGAATGGGCTCTGGAACAGGCCGTCGAAGCCATCGCTCTGGCGTTCAGCAGCATCGAGGATGACTATATCCGCGAGCGGGTGCAGGACGTGCGTGTGGTGGCCGACCGCATCAGCAAACGGCTCATGGGTGCTTCCGGCTGTCTCAAGCGTCCGCTGCAGGAGCGCATGGTGCTTATGGCGCACGATCTTGCCCCCGCGGATACCATGGAACTGCCGCTGGACAAAATCATGTCGTTTGCCACAAGCGAAGGTGGCAAAACGAGCCACACGGGCATTCTGGCCCGCAGCATGCTCATTCCCGCCGTGGTCGGCGTCAGTAATCTGGAAGAACACGTCAATGACGGAGATCTGGTCATCGTTGACGCACTGCGCGGCTTCATCATCGTCGATCCCAATGAAGACGAGCTGGCAGACTATACCGAACTCAAGTTCCAGTTTGAAGCCTACCAGAAAGCCCTGCACAAGGAATGCCGCCTGCCTGCGGAAACAGTGGACGGCTACCGCGTGGAAGTGGTCGCCAACATTGAGATGACCGAGGAAGTGGCACAGGTGCTGGACAGCGGCGGCGAAGGCGTGGGCCTGTACCGCACCGAATACGCATACCTCAGCCGCCCCGCGCTGCCCACGGAAGACCAGCTGTACGAAGAATACTCCGAGCTGGCGTCCATAATGGCACCGGGCAAGGTTATTTTCCGCACGCTGGATGTGGGCGCGGACAAAATGCTCACCGAGCAGACCCTCATGCGTGAACCCAATCCGGCACTGGGGCTGAGGGCCATTCGCTACTGCCTGCGCAATATCGATGTTTTCAAAACACAGTTGAGGGCCATTCTGCGGGCCAGTGTGCACGGCAACGTGGCGCTGATGTTTCCCATGATTTCGGGCCTGCAGGAGCTGCGGCAGGCCAAGGTGCTGCTCAACGAAGTGCGCATGGAACTGGACCGCGCGCGCCAGCCGTATAATCCCAACATGCCCGTGGGCATTATGATAGAGCTGCCCTCGGCCGTTCTCATCGCCGATTCACTGGCGCAGGAAGTGGATTTTTTCAGCATCGGCACCAACGACCTTATTCAGTACTCGCTGGGCATAGACAGGGGCAACAAGCATGTCTCGTACCTGTACCAGCCGCTGCATCCGGCCATTGTACGGTCCATCAAGTTTGTGGTAGACGCGGCTCACAGAGAAGGCATCGAGGTTTCCGTATGCGGCGAAGTTGCGGCAGACCCCTACTGCATACCCATTCTGCTGGGCATGCAGATTGACGCCATTTCCATCGCCCCGCAGTCTATCCCCGGCATCAAGCGCATTATCCGCCGCACCAACATGGAAGAGTGCAAGACATTGCTCAACGAAGTGCTGCGCACCGCCACTGTGGCCCGCATCAACCGCGTGGTCAAAGACACAATATTCAAACAGTTTCCGGAAGAGCTCACCTTCTATTCGTCACTTATCGATCATGACGACTAACGGAAATTGCAGATACCGGAACACACTATGACGAAAAAAAAATCATCGGGCGGCGCTCTCATTGCCCAGAATAAAAAAGCGCGCCATCTTTACGAGCTGCTCGAATTTTTCGAGGCAGGCATTGCGCTGGCAGGCACGGAAGTTAAAAGCCTTCGTGCCGGACAGGTTTCGTTCACTGACAGTTATGTCACCATTCACAACAACGAGGCGTGGATAGTGGGCATGCACATAGCGCCCTACGCCAATGCGGGCTATGTGCAGCATGACCCCGACCGTGACCGCAAACTGCTGCTGCACGCGCGCGAAATAGACACGCTGCGCGCCCGTGTGGAACAAAAAGGCCTGACAGTGGTACCCGTGAAGCTGTATTTCAAAAATTCACGCGTAAAGCTGGAAATTGCCGTGGGACGCGGCAAAAAGCTGCACGACAAACGTCAGGACATCAAACAGCGTGACGTGGAACGCGAAACCCGCAGAGAAATCATGCGTCATTGATACCGCAGGAAACACCGCGCGTCAGGTGCGGTGTTTCCTTTTTTCCGCGCCGGTGCAGCCACCGGCGTAACCTCTTGCCGCCCCATGCCAGCCTGCGCGCCGGACCATCCAGATGACACGCACCACGCACCAGCACCAACGTTTTCTCAGCGACCTTTTTCCCCAAGGCGACTGCCTGTTCCGCCCCGAGGAACTGCTTGTTTTCGGCATGGACGCCAGCAGGCTGGATGCCCGCCCCATGGCGGTTGTCAGACCGCGTGAAGCGCGACAGATAGCCGAACTGCTGCAATATGCACAGGCAGAACGCATTCCCGTGTATCCGAGAGCACGCGCCACAAATGTGGTGGGCGCCTGTGTTCCCGCCGACCCGCGCCGCACCGGTACGCAGGAACCACAGGGCATTGTGGTGTCCACCCTGCTTATGGACAGCATCATCGATATCTCGCCTGACGACTTTGTAGCCGTGGTGCAGCCCGGCGTCATCACCCGCGACCTTCAGCAGAATGTGGAACGGCAGGGGCTGTTTTATCCGCCGGATCCCGCCAGTCTGAACATTTCCACCATCGGGGGCAACGTCGCCACCTGTGCGGGCGGCATGCGCGCCCTCAAGTACGGCGTAACCCGCGAATATGTACTGGGCATGGAAGCAGCCCTGCCGGGCGGACGCATGCTGCGCACAGGCGGGCGGTGTCATAAAAACGTAGTGGGCCTCGACCTGGTGCGCCTGATGACCGGCAGCGAAGGGACGCTGGGTATCATGACCGAAATAACCCTGAAGCTGCTGCCCCTGCCCGAGGCCACTGCGTCGCTGCTGGCCGGTTTTTCCGGCATGGAACAGGCGGTACAGGCTATACGCAATGTGTTCCGCGCCGGCATGCTGCCCGCCGCGCTGGAATTCATGGGGCCGGAAACGCTGGACTGTCTGGCTTTGCGGCGCACGCCCCCATGGCCCGGCAATGTCCGTGCCGCCCTGCTTTTCCGGCTGGACGGCACCAGCGGAGCTTTGAAAGCGGAACGCCGCAGACTGGAATCAATCCTGCAGTCCGACGCGGATTGCACACCCGTCTGGCAGGCCGCAGGCAGCGGCCCGCAGGAAGAAGAACCCCTGTGGGAAATACGCCGCGGCATCAATCCCGCATCGTACCTTGCGGCGCCGGACAAAATCAGCGACGATGTGACCGTGCCCCGGGGCATGCTGCTGCCCGCCCTCACAGACATTGCGGCCACAGGCAGAAAGCACGGCCTGACCATACTTACATTCGGTCATGTGGGTGACGGCAACATCCATGTGAACATCATGCACGACAAATCCCTGCCCGGCGTGCGGGAAAAAGCAGTGGCAGCCAAAAAAGAAATTATGAATACCGTGCTTTCCATGGGCGGCACCCTGTCCGGCGAACACGGCGTGGGGCTTACAAAGGCCCCGTACATCGACAACCAGCTGTCCCCTGTGGAACGGCAACTGATGGCGGGCATAAAGGCATCCTTTGATCCCGAAGGCATCATGAATCCCGGCAAAGCCTACTGACCCCCGCGGGCAGACAGGCACCGGCACCACTCTGGAGCAGCCATGACAGCCGTATGGAGCATTTTGCGCCGCAGCATTATACCGCTTGCCTTCACCGCAGCCCTGTGCGCGGTGCTGACGGGCTGCATTACGTCTTCCGGCACGCTGCCGCTAAAGGCAGACGGCACCTACGAGCAGGAAATCGTGGACGACGCCGTCAGCACGCTGCACCTTTTTCTGGGGCCGGATGCGCCCGGTTCGGTCCAGCTGTATCTGGAAAAAGCCAGAGGGCTGCTCATTATTCCCTCGCTGGTCAACGGCGGGTTTATACTGGGTGTACGCGGCGGCACCGGCCTGCTTTTTGCCAAGGGCCCTGCAGGAGACTGGAGCCCGCCTGTATTCATGAATATCACCGGCGCCAGCTGGGGGTTTCAGGCAGGTGCGCAACAGGCGGCCATCATCATGGCATTTATGACCGACAAAGCCCTGCAGGGAGCGCTGCACGACAACGGTTCCGCGGGTCTGCAGGTTGCCGTGGCCGCAGGCCCCACCGGTACGGGTGATGAATACTCCACCCTCACACGCTTTCAACGCGATGAAGTTTTTTATGCCGCCATGAACAAGGGGTTCTATTTCGGCGGCACCGTGCAGGTTGCCTCGCTGGCACCCCGCGGCCCCATGAACAGTGCCTATTACGGACCACGCGCCACGCCGGAAGACATTCTCTTTGCCCGCTCGGCGGACAATCCCGGCGTCCGGCGGCTGGTCACCGAACTGAACAACGCCACCTACGGTCTGGATACCCCACAGTAATGTCACATCCCCATCCCGCCCGGGACTGCATCCTCTGCGGACGCTGTCTTGATGTCTGTCCCGTTTTTCTTGCTTCCGGCAAGGAAGAGCTTTCGCCCAAAGCCAAACATCAGCTTATGGCCGCGCTGCGCAGCAACCCGCAACTGCTCGAAGCCCTGCCGGCGCGTCTGCTGGCAGACAAATGCGTTTCGTGCGGCCGCTGCGAAAAAGCCTGTCCTCAGGGCCTTTCCGTGCCCGCGGCACTGGGCGCCCTGCGTGCCGAACATGCAGGATGGCCACAGTGGCTGTGGCAACGCTGGATAAACGGCGGTAACATTCTGTGGCCGGCCATGGCCACGCTGGGACGCATGGCCCCCCGACTGCCGGCCCCGGCGGCCGCACGCCCGTTGATGGAAAAACTGGCGGCCATGCACGACACCCCGCCGCAACCCTGGTTCCGCATGGCGGCTCCCGCGGCCGGAACACAGCCGCCCCTGCGGCCGGTCATGCTGTTTTCCGGCTGTACCGCGCGGCGTATACGTCCGCGCTGGAGCAGCAAAGCAACCGCCCTGCTGGAACTGGCCGGTATACGTCCGCAGCCGGAGACCGCTTTCACCTGCTGCGGTGCCACACTGGAACACGCCGGCCTGCCCGATGCCGCGCGGCAGGCCCGTCATGCCAATATAACGGCTTGGCACAACGCGGGCAGGCCGCTGCTTGTCACATTTTGCGCCACCTGTGCCCACGGTCTGCACGGGTATGCCCGGCATGAAGAGCTGTGGCACGAAACACCGCCGGATTCAGCCGCCCTATGGACACAGTCCGTGGTGCCGCTGTCCGTTTTTCTGCAAAAATTTCCGGTGCAGGTGCTGGATACCGCTCCGGAATGGTTCCGTTATCACCAGCCATGCCACGCCCCCGCACAACACGACCCCGATGCGGCCCTGCTGTACGCCATGGCCGCGCAAACGCCTGCCGCAGCAGCGCACGGCAGACGCATACGTCCGGCGGGCATGACCACACGCCAGTGCTGCGGTATGGGCGGAGTAATGCAGCTTGCCGCCCCTTCGCTGTGCGGCATGGTCAATGCAGCCTGCTGGCAGGCGCTGGACAGCCTGTGCCCCGTGCAGGACAACGCCTGCCCTCCGCCGGTGGTAACGGGATGCTCCGGCTGTACCCTGCAGCTGAGCGGTACCGCGCCGGAACATGTCGCCGTACATCACTGGCTTGATGTCCTGACGGTCTGAAAGGCTGCTGTCCGCTTGCCGCAGCACCGCACCGGCAGACCCTGAAAACGTGACGGCGAAGTCCGGATATATTTCCGCAACCGCTTGCCCGCCCGCTGCCGCACGTCAGCGGCATCCGGTCAGGTGGTGTGACTCTGCCTGTGTACGCGCACCGTGGCGGCCGGCTGCCCGAATTGTTTTGCAGAAGCGGGCACAGATACATTGACCGGACCATCCTGAAACGCTTCAGATAACTGCCCCGCCCGGAGATTTTTCTGTTTTCCGTTCCGGCCTGTCTTCCGGTGTTCAAACCATACGGGGGCGCCTTCCGGCGCTGCATGTCCCCCTCCCGTACGCTGTTGTGCACTTTTTTTTCATGTATCCCGCATGTACCCGTCCGTTCAGCAATTACAGCCCCATGGCGTTGCAGTCGTTTTTCAAGATTACATCTTGTTGTGTAAATACAGGATATCAGACGTAACGCAAAAGACATACTGCGTTGCTTGACACACTACAGCAAAAGACTACTGTGTAATAAGATGGCACTTCAGCCCCGGAAGGCCTTCGACCATATCCGGAACAAGGAGCACACCGACATCAGGTACAACCGGAAGGAGCCCCCCATGAAAAAACAACCTGTTCCCCCCGTTTCGCCCCCCGCTGTATCCGGCGACGATGCTGCTGTCGTCGTCAGTCTGCTGCACCCCGAAAACACCGCACCGCAGCCCGCCAGCCCCTGCACAGGGCAGTTGCCTGTCATTACGCCTGTCATCACGCCTGCCGAAGCCGCCGGCGCAGGCGTTGCAGCACGCCGCCGCGACCGGTTTACCCTCATCCACCCCGCGCGCAGTTCGCGCCAGCAGGCCGTCGTAAACAGCGTCTACGGCGAAGGTCCGGATGTTCCGGATTACGACGATGACACCCGTGCCGAGCTTGCAACGGTTTTCGCACCGCACAATGCGGCACACAAACAGAGAAAATCAGCTCCGTTCCGCCTGTCGCGCAACCGCGGCACAGCACCCCGCCAGTCCGGCAGTTAAGCCGCTGCAACGCACTTTACAGCCCGCAGCACGTCCGGCGCAGCCTTCTGCCTTCACTGGGCCATAACGGTGCATGTCACGCACAAATGCGCGGCATACGGCCCCACCGCAATATGTCAGCAAGAGCAGTACCGGAGCTTGACGCGGAACGTTGCGTTCTTATCCTGTTTCAATTACCAATTTCTGGTTCGGCAAAAGTCCGCCCGCTGTCCCCTGTCACATTCCTGCCAGATGCGCCCATGCGGGGTGCCCCAAGCAGGTACCGGCGGAACGCGGCTTTGCCATTGTCCGGCAGCCGGCTGCCGCTGTGCTGTGTGCCCGTCACACAGACGTAACCAAAAGCGTGCACCATGCGCCGAATACATACATCCGCCCGGGAGACAGAATGCTCGGTTCCATTGTCAAAAAAGTCTTCGGTTCCAGAAACGACCGTTATCTCAAATCGCTGAACCACTACCTGAAAGAAATCAACGCGCTGGAAGAAAACATCGCCACCATGCCGGACGAGGCCATATCCGCCCGTATGGCCGAGCTGCGCGCCGAAGTGCAGCAGGGCACGTCACTTGACAGCATCCTGCCCGAGGTGTTTGCCATGGTGCGCGAAGCAGGCAAACGCGTGCTGGGAATGCGCCATTACGACGTGCAGATGGTCGGCGGCATAGCCCTGCATTCCGGCAAAATAGCCGAAATGCGTACCGGTGAAGGTAAAACCCTTGTGGCCACGCTGCCCGCGGCTCTCAATGCGCTGACCGGCAAAGGTGTGCACCTGATCACCGTAAACGACTATCTGGCCCGCCGTGACGCCGAGTGGATGGGTAAAATCTACAATTTTCTCGGGCTCAGCGTGGGAGTCATAGTTCACGGGCTTAACGATGAAGAACGCCGGGCGGCTTATGCCTCGGACATCACCTACGGCACAAACAACGAGTTCGGCTTCGATTACCTGCGCGACAACATGAAGTTCTACAAAGAACAGCTTGTCCAGCGCCCCCATCATTTCGCCATTGTCGACGAAGTTGACTCCATTCTTATTGACGAAGCCCGTACGCCGCTGATCATTTCCGGCCCGTCCGATGAATCCACGGGGCTGTACCGCCGCGTCAACGACATCATTCCGCGCCTGAAACGCGATACACACTACACCGTGGACGAAAAGGCCCGCGCCGCGGCCCTGACCGACGAAGGCGTGCAGGAAGCCGAAAAACTGCTCGGGCTGGACAACCTGTACGACCCGCAGAACATTTCCTTCCAGCACCACATTCTGCAGGCGCTCAAGGCACACAGCATATTCACGCGCGATGTGGACTACATCGTAAAAGACGATCAGGTCGTCATTGTTGACGAATTCACCGGTCGACTGATGCCCGGACGCCGCTTTTCAGACGGACTGCATCAGGCGCTGGAGGCCAAGGAAGGCGTAAAGGTGGAAGCCGAAAACCAGACGCTGGCATCCATCACCTTCCAGAACTACTTCCGCATGTATGAAAAACTGTCGGGCATGACAGGCACGGCAGACACCGAAGCTGTGGAATTCCAGCAGATATATGATCTGGAAGTGGTCAATATTCCCACCAACAAACCCATGATACGTAAAGACCAGCCCGATTCCATATACAGAACGCGGCCTGAAAAATTCAACGCCATCGTGGAAGAAATAGCCAGACTGCACCACAAGGGACAACCTGTGCTGGTGGGCACCATATCCATTGAAACATCCGAGCTTATCGCCGGCATGCTGAAGAAAAAAGGCGTGCCGCACAATGTGCTGAACGCCAAACAACACGAAAAAGAAGCAGAAATCGTGGCAGAAGCAGGTCAGGCGGGCAAAGTGACCATTGCCACCAACATGGCGGGCCGCGGTACCGACATAGTGCTGGGTGAAGGTGTGCCCCAGCTGGGCGGCCTGTACATTCTGGGTACGGAACGTCACGAATCGCGGCGCATAGACAACCAGCTGCGCGGCCGTTCCGGCCGTCAGGGCGACCCCGGCGAAACACGCTTTTTCCTTTCGCTGGAAGATGACCTGCTGCGTCTTTTCGGCTCTGACCGCATAGCGGGGCTTATGGAAAGACTGGGCATGCAGGAAGGCGAACCCATCGAAAACAAAATGGTTTCGCGCGCCATAGAAAACGCCCAGAAACGTGTCGAAGGACACAACTTTGAAATACGCAAGACCCTGCTCGATTATGACAACGTCATGAACCAGCAGCGCGAGGTCATATACAGCCTGCGCCGCGATACCATGATGGAAGACGATCTTGAACCTTCGGTCCATGAGTTTCTCGACGATATCATCGAGGACATCTACGCACCGCTGGAGCAGACCAAAGGCAAAGCCCTCGACGAAGAGACCCATGCGGCCATCGCCGCCCGGCTTGAAGAAACCTTTTTCCTTTCACGCGTGTACCCCGAATTCGCACTCAAGGGTTCGGAACAGCAGGAAAAGCTTCCGGAATTGCCTTCCGCGGCAGATGTGAAGAAAGCGGTGGAAAGCATGCTGGAAAAACTCAAACGCGATGCAGGGCCGGTCTACGGCGACATCCTGCGCTATTTCCTGCTTGAAGAGCTGGACCGCAACTGGAAAGAACACCTGCTGAACATGGACCACCTGCGCGACGGCATCGGCCTGCGCGGGTACGGCCAGCGCGACCCCAAGCAGGAGTATAAGCGCGAAGGCTTTTCACTTTTCCAGAACATGCTCTGGAGCATCAAGGAAAGCGTTTTCCGTGCGCTCACCCGCCTGCGGCTGCAGCGGGTGGAAGAAGCCGCCGATCCGGCAGAACAGCCCGAAGCCGCGGGTCTGCAGGAAGCAAAAGCCACAGAACTGCGCCACAAAGAACAACCCGCCGAGCTGTCATATTCCGGCGGTGATGAGGACGGCGCAAAAACCCCTTCGCGGCGCAACGCCCCGAAAGTCGGCCGTAATGATCCGTGCCCGTGCGGCAGCGGCAAAAAATATAAAAAATGCTGCGGGGCCTGATCGCCCGACAAACACGGCGGCAGACACACTGCCGACACATTCTGCCGGTATGCAGACACAACCGGCGCTCAGCGGTGCCGGCGGCCGGTACAGCCAGCCGCGGTACATGCCTGACAAACGGACCACACAGGGCGGGGGAAATTCTCCCGCCCTTTTTTACGGCGCGGTGCACTGCACAGCCTGCGGCCGCTTGCGCAGCACCGGCTTATGGGGCAATGTACCTGTCTATTATATCATCTCCAGTGCCACGGCAGACGGCGGTGAAGCCACCTGTGCCTGCGGCACATCAGCAAAGGCCGGAATAATGACCGATATCAAAGGATTTTCATTTGCCGCGGTTCCTGCGGGTTTCAAAGCCCCCGACAGGCTCGACCTGGCCCTTATTGTCAGCGACCGCCCCGCATGTGCGGCCGGGGTTTTCACAACCAACCTCTTCAAGGCAGCTCCGGTGATTGTGGCCATGGAAGCGGCTGCCGGCGGGCAGGCCCGCGCCATTGTCATCAACTCCGGGCAGGCAAACGCATGCACCGGTGCAGAAGGTCTTGCCAACTGCCGCAGGACGCTGGAAATGATTTCCGCCGCCACCGGCATTGAGGCGTCTGAAATCCTGCCCGCCTCCACGGGAGTGATCGGACAGCAGCTGAAAATGGACCTGTGGCAGCAGGCTGTGCCGCAACTGGCGGCCGGACTCGGTTCCTGCGGGCTGGATGATTTTGCGCGCGCCATAATGACCACGGACAGCTTTCCCAAAACAGCCACAGCCAGTCTTTCTCTGCAGGGCGGGCAGGTGCATCTGGCCGGCGTATGCAAGGGTGCGGGCATGATATGCCCCAACATGGCCACCATGCTTGCCGTCCTGCTGTGCGATGCGCAGGTACCTGTCCATGTCTGGCAGCAGATGTTCCGCGATGCTGTGGCACAGTCATTCAACCGTGTTACCGTGGACGGCGACACATCCACCAACGATACGGTGTTCGGGCTGGCCAACGGGGCTTCCGGCGTGGAAGTACTGCCCGAAGAACTGCCCCTGCTGCAGCAGGCTGTCACCGCGCTCATGGGTGATCTGGCGTATATGCTGGTGCAGGACGGCGAAGGTGCCACCAAAGTACTGCGTATTGCCGTTACCGGCGCTGCAGATGACACAGATGCCGAAAAAGCGGCACGCACGGTGGGACATTCGCAGCTGGTAAAAACCGCCTTCTACGGCAAAGACGCCAACTGGGGCCGCATCGTGGCAGCGCTGGGCCGCTCCGGAGCGGCATTCGACCCTGCACAGGTAAGCGTAAGCATATGCGGCGTGACCATATTCGCAGACGGTGCCCCCACCCCTGTGGACGCAGACGCTCTGCTGAAAGAACCGCTGGAACGTACCGACATAAGCGTGGACATCGTCCTCGGTCAGGGCAAAGGGACCTATACCCTGCTGGCTTCTGACCTTTCTCACGAATATGTCAGCATCAATGCCGACTATCGTTCGTGACAGTGCGGCGCCCCGTTGCGCGATGGACCGGCTGCTTCAGGATTTTTTCTAAAAAAAGTACCCGTTCGCTTGACATGCCAGCCGCCATTGGGTAGACACAGGCCCTCGCGCATTCAGGTTATTCCAGAACGCGCCTACGAAGTATCGAAAGCTCCGGTGAGGTGTCCGAGTTGGCCGAAGGAGCTCGCCTGCTAAGCGAGTATACGGTGTAGAGCCGTATCGAGAGTTCAAATCTCTCCCTCACCGCCATATTCAAGGGTTCAGAAGAAATTCTGAACCCTTCTTTTTTGCGCTCCAGAATGTTTGTTGAATGATTTTTGGAGTGATTTTTTTGAAAACATCCTCCAGATCACTCCAGTAACAACCTGTGCAAAAGGCCATGTTCTGCCTGAATCCGCCATTGCCCCGTCTAAAGCCACGCCTGATTAGAAATGATACGTTTCTGAGGTACGTTTTTTTATGCTCAACTACTGGCTGCGCAGTAAAAAAAACGGAGTGTTCCCCGCACTACGCCTAGTTCGCCACCACGTTCCTAAGCGGTAAGGCTCGTTGCATTCTTTGCAATTTTTTGCAAAAGCTTGCACAGAGTGCAAAAGCCCATACCTCGCTGTACCCCTTGCCCTGCTTTATCTCCGGCCCTCTTTGCGCACACTCAACTATTGCACAAAAATGCTCCGAAAAACGGCAAGTCGGGGGAAGGAGAGTTCACTTTTTTCCGGCAGCGTTTTTTTCGGCTGGGTGTGCCGGTGGCGTGGCAGGCTTTACGTGCCCTGCATGACCGTGTGGAGCAAAACGACCTGAAAATGTAAGGAACAAGGCAAGTTGCCCCATGCTGAGCCATTCTATATAGTCCTGCAAAAGATGCTTCGCCGGAGGTGGGTATGGGCTGCTGCAAGTGTGAAATGTATAAGTGGGATGATCCGCAGGATGCTATTGTTTGCGATATGGAACGCAGGGAATATTGCCTGTTCCACGCCCCTGCGGAGTTGAAAAAGCGGCGACATGAAGAACTTATGAACGCGGCATGGGAGCGGATTAACTGCGTTACGGAATACAATGTAGGCTTACCTGAGGCGGAGCATAAGGTTTGCGAGCTTTCAGGTTCCATTTTTGCTGACGATGCTTATTTTACAGGATTATACTTCAGAGGAGCGACTTATTTCAGGCATGCCATCTTCGAGGGGGAGGCCTATTTCAGGCATACCATCTTCGAGGGGGTAGCTGATTTCGCGTATGCCACCTTCGGGGAGGAGGCTAATTTCAGTGATGTCCCCTTCAAAGGGAAGACTGATTTCAGTTCAGCAACTTTCAAGAGGGAGGCTAATTTCAGTTCTACTTCCTTCGGGGGGGTGGTTTCTTTTAAGTATGCCACCTTCGAGGCGCGGGCTGATTTCGCGGAAGCCATCCTCACGGGGGACGCTTATCTCACTAAGGCCATCTTTGAGGGGGACGCTTATTTCAGTTTTGCCACCTTCAGGGCGGTGACTTCTTTCAGGTATGCCACCTTCGGAGAGACGGTCGATTTCAGCAATGTAACCTTCGGGGGGATGACTAATTTCTGGTATACCATCTTCAGGGAGGAGGCTTATTTCTCCGAAGCCCGCTTCGGCGGCGCGGACAAAAAAGCTACAACTATTTTTTCCCATGCGATCTTAGGTGCTAGCGGTCGACTGCACTTTACCCCCCGCGCTATAACCGGTCCTTTTATTGCCGACAAAACAGACTTTAACGGCAGAGTCCGTTTTGATGATACCCACTTCAAGGATAAAGTCTCATTTGGTGAATCAAACTTGGGTCAAGTGTCCTTTAATTTATGCAAATTTGACCAACAACCTATATTCGACCGAACGGATCTTCGTAAGGCAGAGCTCATAGGCGCGCCTGTTGAAGACTTTCGGTTTATGGCATGCAAGTGGCCAGAGTCTAAAGGGCGGAAAATTACATATGATGCGCGTAAGATTAATGGTAACGGGTTTATAACCATCGATAATGTCGAAAAAATTGCCCCCTTCCCGACACAAGGGGGATCAAAGAAGCCTAATATCCCACCTCTGAAGCACCTTGAAGACCTTTATCGCCGCCTTAAGAAAGTAGCCCGTGCAGAGATGGATGAGCCGCTGGCTTCTGATTTTCATTATGCGGAAAAAGAGATGATGCGGCTGCATGGGTTTGAAGCCTTTCTCGGCAGGAATGGTTCAGGCCATGGCCTATCTCTTACCGCTCGCTTTCAGGGACTTGGCAGGTATATTACCCTTTCGCTTTACAGGCTGATTAGCGGATATGGTGAAGCACCGTTACGGGCGTTATGGACACTGTGTATGTTGCTTTTTACTCCGTACATGCTGCTGGAACCGACGAACAACATGGTTGCCCTGTGGTTTGTAGGGATTGCATTTTTATTTTCGCAAGCGTGGTATATCGCCCCACTTCTGCTTGCTCTTGTGCTTCAGCATATGAGTCAAGGTGTGCTGGGCCTACACGAGCTGCCAGTTGAAATTGGGCGAACGGCGCTTGATAAATGGATTAACTTTTTGCCACTAACAAAGCTTGATTCTTCAATTCCAGCAGTGCCGCGCATACTCATGCTTGCATGGCAGGTTGCCATCACCCTGCAGGCTGCTTTGTTTGGCTTTGCCCTGCGGAACAGGTTCAGGCGGTAGCATACCGGCTCACATGTTGTTTTAAAAAACGCAGAGGAAATTCCGACTTCATAGATTCATGATTCCGGGCAGGCTGCTACCCGCTACATGAAGGACACGCGTCAATTGTACACGTTGCCCCGGAGTCACGCCCCGCAGCCGTTGCCTGAAGACAGCTACATGCTGTCCCTGTCCGCACCGGTACAGACGGCACCGGCACAGCCGCCGGTTTGCTGCGCAGCATTACCGCCGCAGCGCGCTGTTCCGCTGCAAAAAACATCCGGCCTCTTGTTACCGCGACGGGTTTAGGGCACATTGCGCAGGCGGCATGCAGATGCCGCTATTTTTGTTACCTCATCACATGCCAAGGAGACTCAGCATGTCCGATATGCCTAAAGGCACCATTCTGCAGCGCGACAAGGAAACCTACGCCATACGTGTTACCCCGCCTTCGGGTGTGGTTACGCCGCAGGAACTGGAAGTCGTGGCCGCCGTGGCCCGCAAATATGACGTACCCATGCTTAAAATAACCTCCGGCCAGCGTTTTGCGCTCATCGGCCTGAAGGAAAAAGACCTGCACGCTGCCTGCAGCGAATTGCCCTTCCGCGTGGCTGGGCATTACGTTCAGGCCTGCCCCGGCAACCAGTGGTGCCAGCTCGCACGGCAGAACGCTCTGGAAATGGCAGGCGTCATTGAAGAAAAATTCCGCACCTTCGACGGCCCTGCCAAAATCAAAATGGGCGTTTCCGGCTGCGGTACCTGCTGTGCCGAAAGCTATGTGCGCGACATCGGACTTGTGGGCACATCCAAAGGCTGGAATATTCTGGTGGGCGGTAACTCCGGCGGCAGGGCGCGTATAGCCGACGTGCTTGCCAAAGACCTTCCGGACGATGAAGCCGTCGGCCTGCTGGAACGCTTTCTGGAATATTACAAAACCAACGGTAAAACAAAGCAGCGGGTGGCCCGCTTTGTCGAGGCACGCGGCATAGAATCGATCCGCGAAGCGCTGCTGTAGCAGATACCCGCTGTGTACAGCGCACAGGCAGCGGCCATGCACCCGTGCCGTCAGTGCCGCAAGTAATAAAACGCGGCTGCACTACCCATGCAGCCGCGTTTTTGTTCTTCGCACGGCAGAATGCGTTACCGCCGGTTTCCGCCTGTTCTCTCCGCCGTCCGGATCATTCCGGCGCGGCTTCCTTCATACCGCCCGCCGCGCTCAGCTCTTCAAGCGTAAACAGCGAGTTCACATCCAGTACGGTAACGTACACATCTTCCACACGCGCCATACCGGCAATATACCGGCTGTCCACGGCAGTGCCGATGGACGGAGGCGGCGTCATGGCCTGCTGGTCAAGTTCAAGCACTTCCTGCACGGAATCAGCCAGCACCCCGAGCGAAAGCACCTCATTAGCGGCTCTTACCTCCGCAATGATGACGCAGGTATTGGTATCCAGCACTGTACGGCTCATGCCCAGCTTCAGGCGCAGATCCACCACCGGCACAGCCATGCCCCGCACGTTGATCACCCCGCGCAGAAATTCGGGCACACGGGGGACAGGTGTTATCCGTTTGTCGTCCAGTATCTCGCGCACAGTATCCACACCCAGCGCATAGGCATCGCTGCCCAGCCGGAACGACAGATATTGATTGGTCTCATTCATGGCCGGCTCCGGTCAGGCAGTTAGAAACGCTCAAAATCCTCGTCCGAAGGATCGTTTTCAATATTCAGCTGAATTCCGCCGGAATTTTTCTTTTCCGGTGCCTTGTCACGCATGCCCCGGTCGTCGGAAGGCAACGCGCGCGAAGCAGGCAGAGCGGCTCCGCGATGGCTTTTGCCCGCACGCACTGTGGCCATGCGGGGAGAAGACCCGTGACCGCTTGTATCAACGCGGAAGAAGCCCATGGTGCTCATCAGCTGCTCGGCCTGACTGGACAGTTCTTCAGACGTGGAAGCCATTTCTTCGGCTGCCGCGGCATTCTGCTGCACAACCTGGTCAAGCTGCTGCACGCCCTTGTTGATCTGCTCCGCACCTGCGTTCTGTTCGCTGGTGGCGGCGGCTATTTCCTGTACAAGGCTGGCAGTGTTCTGAATGTCGGGCACAATCTGACGCAGCATTTCACCCGCGCGTTCAGCTATTTCCACACTGCTGGACGACAGCTCGCTGATTTCTCCTGCCGCGGCGCCGCTTCGTTCGGCCAGTTTGCGCACTTCTGCCGCCACTACGGCAAAGCCCTTGCCGTGCTCTCCGGCACGGGCCGCCTCGATGGCTGCGTTAAGCGCCAGCAGATTGGTCTGCCTGGCTATTTCTTCAATGATGGATATTTTTTCGGCTATCTGTTTCATGGCGGTCACGGTCTGTTCCACCGCCTGTCCGCCGCTCTGTGCATCCTTTGCCGCCCGCAGGGCAATTTCCTCTGTCTGCTTGGCATTACTGGCGCTCTGCCTGATGTTGGAGGCCATTTCTTCCACGCTGGCCGAAATTTCCTCGACACTGGCGGCCTGCTCCGTGGCACCCTGTGATGTGGCCTGAGCAGAGGCGGAAAGTTCCTCACTGCCGGAAGCCACATTTTCAGACGCACTCTGCACCTCGGCCACAATGCCCCGCAGCTTGGTGACCATGTCGTTAAGCGCGGCGGCCAGCTGGCCGATTTCATCACGCTGGTCTATATCCAGCAGTTTTGTAAAATCGCCCTGTGCCATGGAATTGGCAAAGCCGACTCCCTTGACAATGGGGCCGGTGATGGCACGGGTAAGAAAGACCGAAACCAGAATGCCCAGCAGCAGGGCAATGCCCAGACCGGACACCATCACGGTGGAAGCCGTATTCATATTGGACATGGCCACATCGGCGATATTCTGCGTCTGCTCCATACCGGCCCGCGCTATTTCGTTGCACAAAACCAGAAACTCGTCCGACAGACGCCCCCTGTCCACGGTGGCTTCCCGCAGTTTCTGCCAGTTTGCCAGCAGATTCTGTATGGACGCGGCGTACTGCTGTCCCGCTGTTTCAATGGCCGCCAGCTGACGGAGATTATCCTGACTGCGGCTTGTCCGCTTCAGGTCGCGCAGCGGCTCGTCTATTCTGCCGACGGACTTGGCTGCATCTTCAAGAAGACTGAGCTCCCGCAGAGCCTGAGCCCTGAAATTGAGAATACGGGCATTATTTCCCATATCGACAACATCATTGGCCCATTTAAGTTTGAGACTGCGCTCCACAAGGCTTGCTGCCGGCAGTCCCTGACGTATTTCCTGCTCTATTTTCTGCTGCTGCGAATCAATATACGCGGTGCAATTGGTGATGAAAAGCGCGGCTGCCTGATCCATAACCGCCCTGCTCGATGCAATTTCACCGATAAGGTTTTCCGTATCCTGTGCCCGCCGTTCGTACTGGTTCAGCACGCCTTCGGCTTTTTCAACACTTTGCGCCAGCATTACAAGATCAGGATACTTCTGCGCATGCTCCTTGGCCTGATTCAAAAACTTTCTGGCTTCTGCCAGTTCCTTCAGCGCATTCTGGCGGTAGCTCTGCTGTTCACTCAGCGCGTAGCCCAGCATCATCCGCATGGCTGTGGCTGCGCTGTTCTGCAGACTGTTCGCCATGCGCACTTCCGGCACGTATTCATATGCCAGCCGCTCTGAATCTGCCGCGGTTCTGGTCATATTAAAAACGGCAAGACCGCCGAGCGTACAGGCTATCAGAATCAACAACCCGAAACCGATACCTATTTTCATGGCCAGCTTTAGATTTTTCATGCGAACCCCTCATGTTCTCCTGCAAATGTTACCGGACACACCGGCACACGCCGCCGCGCATGGCCCGTGACGCACTCTTTGTGCTACTCAGTATGCGTTAAGAAAACAGCATGCCCAATTATATAGACAGAAAACCGCATGCGCGGCCCTTATAATAATGCGGACACAGACAGGCAGACACCGGCGGCTGTTTTTTCCGGCGGCACCCGATATTGTGCTTTTTTGCACAATCAGGCTGCGGCTTTTCAATTTTGCCCGTATGGCGTATTTTACCTGATTGACCGGCATCAGGTACGGCAGGTTCTCAACCGTTGCGGAGGGACGAATGGCAGAAGACAAGACCGTTTTCAGCGTCTGCGGCATGTGCAGTGTGCGCTGCCCTATCATGGTGGAGACTCGCGGCGGCAACGCCGCATGGATACAGGGTAACCCTTATTCAGCACTCAAAGGGGCGCTCTGTGCCCGCGGGGCTGCTGGCATGGCGCTGGAATACGATTCCGAGCGTCCGGTCACGCCCCTTATCAGAACAGGGGAACGGGGCGAAGGAAAGTGGCGTGAAGCCACATGGGACGAGGCACTGGACTATGTGGCCGCCAGACTGAAAAACATCATGGCGGAACACGGCGGCAGAAGCGTTCTGTGGAGCGACCGCGGCGGTCCCTTTGCCGACCTGCATCAGGCGTTTGTGCGCGGACTCGGCTCGCCCAATTACTGTAACCACGACGCCTCGTGCGCCCGCAACGTGCAGCACGCCGCCCAGTCCGTCATGGGCATGGGGCGCAAGCAGGTTGCCTACGACCTGCGCAACGCACGCCACATTGTGCTGCAGACCCGCAATATTCTCGAAGCCATCAACGTGGCCGAATGCAACGGTGTCATGGACGCGCTGGACAACGGCTGCAAGCTGAGCGTCATCGATATACGCGCCTCTGTCAGCGCCAGCAAAGCCGACAACTTTTTCATGGTGCGTCCGGGCACCGACTACGCCTTCAATCTGGCTGTGATCAATCAGCTGATCACCCGCGGGCTGTACGACAAGGAGTACGTGGCCCGCCATTTTCATGACTTTGACGAACTGGCGGCGTTCACCGCGCCCTGTACGGCAGCATGGGCGCAGGAACAGACAGGTGTACCCGCGGAACGCATCGAGGCGCTGGCCGCGCAGCTGGCAGAAGCAGCCCCTTCGGTCATCTGGCACCCCGGCTGGATGGTGGCCCGCTACGATGATTCATTCTATGTATGCCGCACGGCCTACATCATCAACGCGCTGCTCGGCTCCATAGGTGCCAGGGGCGGTCTGCCGCTGGTCAACACGCCCAAAGACGTGGGCCGCAAAGGACTGAACAAGCTGGCGGCACTGATGCCGAAACCCGAAGAAAAACGCGCCGACGGCGTAGGCTGGCGGCACCCGCAGTTCGATGCGGGCCCGGGGCTGGTCAATCTGGCGTACGACGCCATCGCCACAGCCGACCCCTATGCGGTCAAAGCCTACATATGCTACCGCCACGACCCGCTTATGGCCATGCCCGACCCCGAAGCGCTCAAGCGCAAATGGGAAGGGCTTGACCTGCTTGTCAGTGTCACCTTCAGCTGGTCGGACACGGCATGGCACTCCGATGTGGTGCTGCCCCTTTCGCCCTACCTTTCACGCGAAAGCATCATAGCGGGCAAGGCCGGACTCAAGCCGCAGTTTTTTGTGCGCAAACGGGCCATGCAGCCCACTGCAGACACCCGTGCAGACTGGGAAATTCTGTGCGGGCTGGCATCGCGCCTTACCGACGTGTGCCCCGCCATGAAGCATCTGGCGTTCACCCGTATAGAAGACATCTGGGACTATCAGCTGCGCGACACGGGGGTAAGCATAGGCGATTTTGACGCCAAAGGATTTGTCGAACTGACCGATACCCCCCTGTACCGCACGCCCGAATCCTTTCCCACCGCCAGCGGCAAACTGGAGATGGTAAGCGCCAAATGGGCAAAAGCCGACATTCATACCCTGAAACCCTACACAGCTCCGGCTGCGCCTCCGCAGGGGGCCTTCCGCATAGCCTTCGGCAGAGTGGGAGTGCACACGCAGGGGCACACCGTAAACAACCCGCTGCTGCATGAGCAGATGCCCGAAAATGTGGCATGGATACACACTTCACGTGCGGAACAACTGGGCATATGCACCGGAGACATGATAGAAGTGGCGCCTGCCGGCGCTCCCCGCAATCCCGCCGGACGCATGAAGGCCTTTGTGACAGACTGCGTGCACCCCGAAGCACTGTTCATGGTGCACGGCTTCGGCCACAGGCTACCTGTGGAATCGCGCGCCCGGGGATGCGGCGTGGCCGACCACGAACTGATGCCCGGCGGACTGGAGCGCTACGATACATCCGGCGGCGGTCTTTCACTTCAGGAGCACTTCGTGGTTATCAGCAAGGCAGAGCAGGACGGGGGAGCAGCATGAGCAGATACAGACTGAAACTGAACAAAAAACGTTGCATCCACTGCAAGGCATGTGAAGTGCATTGCAAAGCGAAAAACAACACTCCGGCAGGCATCAAGCTGGGCGTGCACACATCTTCCGAACCGGTGATGGTGGACGGCGTACCCCGCATGAAAGCTGCCTATCAGTGCTGCTACCACTGCGAAACGCCCGAATGCGTGGACGTATGCCCCACCGGCGCCATGATACGGCGCGAATCTGACGGTATAGTATATGTTGATCAGGAAACTTGCATCGGATGCGAAGCCTGCATCGATGCCTGCCCATGGCATATTCCCGTCTTCAACGCCGCCACAGCCACTGTACTCAAATGCGACTTCTGCATGGACCGCGTTGACGAGGGCAAGCTGCCCGCCTGTGTCACCGCCTGCACCACGCACGCACTGAGCTTCACCCGCAAATAGCCGGCAAGGGGTACTGCGCGGGCGCCCTGCCCGCGCAGTACCCCTTGCCATACCAGCCGTCTGCCCTTTGCCCGCCTCCTCTTTTCCGCACTGTTACTGGCGGTACAGGACAAAATCCTGTCCTTTTTCCGCAGACATTCTTTCCGCACCACATCGCTGCAACGCACGCATGCAGCGCCGCACAATACTGTAGCAAAGCCGTAAAATACAACGTGCTCTTGACGCAAACCGATACAGGGAGTAATCCCCTTGAGATTGTTTGACTAACCAAACAAAACACCATGCAAGGAGAGCGGGTAACCCGCCGTTATTGATTCACTTCAACTTTCCGGAAAGGAAGACCATGGAAGCAGTACAACTTTTCGCGGCATTCGCGCCGATTCTCTGGCTCATCTTTTCTCTCGTCATTTTAAAGCTGCCTGCTTACAAGACCTGCAGCGCCACGCTGGTGCTCACTCTGGCGCTGGCAATTTTCGGATGGTGGGAGATGCCGGTCACCGACGCGCTGGCTGCGGCTCTGGAGGGGGCTGCGCTGGCACTGTGGCCCATCATGATTGTCATCATTGCAGCAGTGTTCACGTACAATCTTGCCCGTAAAACAGGCAGCATGGATATCATCACCCGCATGCTGTCCGGCATAACCACCGACAAACGTCTGCTGGTGCTTATTGTGGCATGGGGATTCGGGGGATTTCTGGAAGGTGTGGCAGGGTACGGCACGGCGGTTGCCATTCCGGCCAGCATTCTGGCAGCCATGGGCTTTCAGCCCATGTTCGCGGCCATTATCTGTCTGGTGGCCAACACCGTGCCCACGGCGTTCGGCGCCATCGGCATTCCCATCATCACCATGGCCGGTGTCACGGGGCTGCCTGTCGAAACCATCAGCTACTACACCGCACTGCAGCTGTCCGTCTTCATCATTCTCATTACATTTCTGCTGGTCATCCTCACCGCCGGTTTCAAGGGACTGCGCGGGGTAGTAGGCGCCACGTTTGTATCGGGTGTGGCTTTTGCCCTGCCCCAGCTGTATACGGCCAAATACATGGGTGCCGAGCTGCCCTGCCTCATCGGCAGCATATGCAGCATGCTGGCCACCATAATCTGGGCGCGTATTTTCCACCGCGACACCGCAGCACCCGAAACAGAACCACTGCCTGCCAGCGTGAAAATAAAGGCATGGCTGCCCTACATGCTGGTATTCGGCTTCATCATTCTGTGCAGCAACCTGTTCCCGCTTATCAAAGACACGCTGGGACTGGTAAAGACCACCGTCACCATTTACGGCGACAATGAATTCACCTTTAAATGGCTGGCCACACCCGGCACGCTCATCATTCTGGCCACATACATCGGCGGCCGCATTCAGGGTGAAAGTCTGCGCTCCATCACAGGCGTGCTCGCTTCCACGGCAGGCAAGCTCACTTACTCCGCCGTCACCGTGGTCAGCATCGTGGCACTGGCAAAGGTCATGGCCTACAGCGGCATGATCAACACCATAGCCGTGGCCGTGGCAGACACCACAGCATCATACTTCCCGCTCATTTCGCCCCTGCTGGGCGCGCTGGGCACCTTTGTGACCGGCAGCGACACTTCGTCCAACGTGCTTTTCGGCCAGCTGCAGATGGAAGTGGCAGGCCGCATCAGCATTGATCAGGCATGGATAGTCGCCGCATCGGCAGCCGGTGCCACCGCGGGCAAGATGATTTCGCCCCAGTCCATTGCCGTGGCCACCGCTGCCACCGGCCTTGTAGGCTCGGAAGGACGCATAATGAACCGCACTCTGGCCGTATGCGCGGCCTATGTCCTGATTCTGGGCACACTGGTGTACGCCACCATTCCGTACATCAAGTACTTTGCCGTGTAGCACAGGCAGACAAACCGCCCCGCGGGGCTGCATATAAAAAAAGCGGGAAGGCTGACAGCCTTCCCGCTTTACTATTGTCCGCAGTGCCGCAGTTACGGGCAGCAGGGAACCTTGACCGCATCGGGCGGGGCAGCAGGGCGGGCAAAAAGAAAGCCCTGCACATAATCGGCACCGTGGGCCGCCAGCCAGCGCCACTCGCCTTCGGTCTCCACACCCTCTGCAATGGTCTTTATGCCCAGCCCGCGGGCCATGGCAAGCAGGTTGCCGGTTATGACGGCTTTATACTCTTCACGGTGCACATCATGCACAAGCCCCATGTCCAGCTTTACATAGTCAGGCTTCAGCCGCGCCAGCAGGTTAAGCGACGAAAAACCTGCCCCCAGATCGTCAAGGGCCACTTTAAATCCATGGTCGCGGTAATAGCGCAGAATATTAAGCAGGTGGTTGACGTCCTGCACTTCATCGCTTTCCACAACCTCAAAAACCACCATGTCCGGCTGCAGTCCCGCCTTGCTGATGGCATTCATGGTTGTCTGCAGGCAGTAGACAGGGTTGTATATGGTTGCGGGATTGAAGTTGATGAAAAGCGGTCTGTCCAGCCCGTATCTGCCCATGCCGTCTATGGCTGCCAGCCGGCACGCTCTGTCCAGATTAAAAAGCAGATCCGCGGACTTGGCCACCCCGAACATTCTGGCAGGACCTATAATCGCGCCGTCTTCATCTATGCCGCGCGCCAGACACTCATAAGCATGCACATCTGCAGGAGATGCGGCGTTCACAATGGGCTGGAAATGCGTCTCCAGACGGCCGTTGTCGAGCATATCTATGAGCCATTCACCCTGCAGCCGCGCCACTATCGTTTCGAGCGGACGCATGCGCGCCACATGCCGTACGGTCAGTTCTTCACCGTGCGCCAGCAGCAGGCTGCGGGTGTCCTTCTGCTCTAGAGACCCGATATGTTCCAGATACTCTTCGCAAAAAACCTCCAACGACATTCTGTCAAACGGAATGGCGAAAATGTCCTGATACACCTCTGTGTAGGGCATTGCCTTCTGCTGCAGATAGCGGCGCAGCGCTTCGCACGACGGAATAATGGGCGGGCAGATATACAGTACGCCGGAGTCGGGTATGCGTTCCGGAGTTCCTTCACAGCGGGGACACCGGCCATGAACCGGTGCAGAAAACAGCTGATTCATCCTGCAGGCAACCTCGCTTGATCAAAAGACATGCACACCTTTCAGACACCGGACAACCCGCAGGCATACAGGCGCGTCAGACGCGCCGTGCCGCACTTTGCAGGCTGCCGCGGGCCACAAAAAGAAGCGCCAGCAAAAAAGCATTCACAAGTGGGGCGGTACGGGTGATGAAGGCGAGCGCAAATGCCCCCAGCGAACAGAGCAGCATGTATCTGTCCCACGGTTCCCACGTTCCGCGTTCCAGATGCAGCAATGCCGCAGGTCGGGTAAGATAGGTGACGCCGGCGGTAAGCAGAATCATGATAAAAAAACCGGCGCCGCGCAGGTCGCCCAAAAGGCCGGGCAGACCGGGGGTGCCGCAGTAAAGGCCCAGTCCGGCAAGGGCAATGGCCAGATTGACCCCCAGCAGTATTCTGTCCAGCAGCACGCGCCGCCACAGCAGCACACCGGTGCACAGCAGGGCCGCAACAGCTCCGGCGGCATACGGAATCATCCAGCCGTCAGGCCCGCTGCTGCCCTCCCACCGCCATGCCAGCGCAAAAACCTGTACAGGCAGCAGTTCCAGCAAAATTCTGAGCCATTTGTCCATCCGACTTTTCTCCTGTATCCCCGCACAAAAATCATCAGGCCGCACAGCCTGCGCACCGCGCAGAACACGGAGCGCAGCGGTCCGCCGCGACGGGCCAAGTAAACAGTATTGTCGCCCTTTCCGTCAAGAAAAGGCTGACAGAATAACCGTCTAGCCCGCACCGAGCAACGCCCTGCGGCTCAGTTCATCCATAAGGGGAAAATCAGGAGCGTCATCCGCCCCGGCGGGCTGCCCCGAAACAGGCAAGGCCACCAGAAAGACGGAGCCTTCGTAAGGTGTCGAGTGCACCTCTATCCTGCCGCCGTGGTTACGCGTGATGATGAAATACGACACCGAAAGCCCCAGACCGGTACCTCTGCCTGCGGGCTTGGTGGTGAAAAACGGCTCGAACACTCTTCTGCGCACCTCGCCGGACATGCCCGGCCCGTTGTCCCGTATGGCGACCAGCAGCCAGCGGCCGGAACGGCGCGCGCAGATGACAAGGGTGGGCACCCTGCCTGCCACGGGGTGTTCGCTCATGGCTTCGGCACCATTACGGATGATATTGAAAAAAACCTGTTCAATCTCTGTGCGCACACATGGTACGGCGGGCAGGTCCGCTTCAATATCCTTTACTATGCGTATATTCCTGAAGTCATATTTTTTGCTCAGGTCGTAATCGCTGGCCCCCAGCATCAGCACCTTTTCCAGCAGCACGGCAATGTCGCAGGTGCTGCGTCCGGCATCGTTGCGTCTGGTGAAATCCAGCATGTTGCGTACTATCTCGGCCGCACGCAGTCCTGCCTCGCGGATATGCTCGAGCGAGCGCATAATGCTGCGCCGCTCCATGTACGTCTGCACATTTTCCAGATTCACCCCGCAGGCTGCTGCTTCGCGTGCGTTGGCTTCCAGTGACGGGTCAAGGCGGCGCTGCATGTTCTGCACACTCTGCAGCACAATACCCAGAGGGTTATTTATCTCGTGCGCCATACCTGCTGCCAGTCCGCCCACAGACATCATTTTTTCCGTTTCAACCAGCAGTTCCTGTGTACGCACCCGCTCCGATATGTCCTGCACATTCACCACTCTGTAAGTAACGCCGCCCGAACTGCCGCGTACGACGGAAATATCAACCCACGCCGGAAAACTGCTGCCGTCCTTACGCAGGTGCACGCTTTCCTGTTCTGCGCGGCCGTCTGCCAGCGCACGCGCACGCTGGCTTTTCAGTGCGGCCCATTCCCGCTGCGGATACAGCTCCAGCACCGACATGCCCTGCATCTCTTCCACGGTATACCCGTGCATCTCGGCATATCTGGGGTTCACAAGAGTCAGCCTGTCATCATCGCCCACCCCCAGCGCTATGCCCCACCCCGCATGGCGGAACACCACACCCCACAGGCGCAGTTCCTCTTCACTGTCGCGCAGACGGCGCCTGCTCGTGTGCAGCATGAGTATGACCAGTGCCTGCAGCAGCACCACCAGCACAGCGATGATAATGCCCCAGCGGTTACGCTCCCATACCGTACTGCTGCGATACCGTATTTCACTGCCTTCAGGCAGGCGCGACAGCCGCACGCCGAATTTTTCCAACTGTCTGAAATCAAAAATATATCTGTTAGCCGCATCACCGCGCACCACCGGCACCACGGCAGCGGATTCGCCCCGCATCACCCGCAGCCCCAGCATGCCGGCTAACCGTCCCTGTTCGTGATGGCTGACCACACGTCCCCCCAGCACGCCCTCTCCTATGCCGTGCTCCCACAGATGCAGCAGCGGAACACGCAGGTGCGCAGCTATAAAATCCAGCGAAGACTCAAATGTTCTGCGTTCTCCGGCGGCATCGACATACGCCGACAGCAGCAGTGCAGCGCTGGTCGGCGGCACCTTTTCCAGTGCCGCGCCAAAGGCATCCCAGTTCATATCCTGCAGAGAAATCACCGAAAAGCTGAGTTCCGGAAAGTCCCGTTCCGCAGCCAGAACGGTTTTCAGGTCACCCTGTCCGCTGGGAGTGCCGTCCACCAGCACAACAACACCTGTTATCTGAGGAAAAAGCTGCCGCACCAGTGCAAAGGTCTGCGTCACGGATACAGATTCCACCACGCCGGTAAACAGTTCATCCTGCCGCAGCGAGGCAGCCAGCCCCACATTGTTGATGCCCATAAAAATGCACGGAGTAAGGGGAAAAAGCTCTCTGCCGTGCTCAAGCATGAACTGCAGCGCGTTATCATCGGCACAGAACACGATATCATACGGCGGCAGTACCGCCAGCTTGCGCTTCAGCATGTTTTTGAACCGGGGCGAAACCTTTTCGGGAGCAAACCGCTTGGAATCCATAAATTCCACATCCAGCAGCACTCCGGCGGCATCAAGCTGAGAACGCAGGCCCGCTATCTGGTCAAAAAAAGTCGGGAATCCCGGGTGATAAGATGAAACAAGCAGCGCCCGTGCCGGAGCGCCCCCCACGGCAGCGGCCGCAACGGCAGGAGCAGCCACGGCACCGGCCGCGTACAGAGCAATCAGCCAGACGGCGCACACGGCCCGCACGCAAACGGTCCGGAGCCTGCATGCATGGCCCGGCATGCCGCACGAAAAGCACTTCCGGCGGCTGCGGACGGGGTATCTGTCGGCGCTGTACATCGGAACCTCCGGTACGTTATGGCCAGTATATCCGTCCGGCAGGCCGGCTGTTATTATTATCCGCACCGGCACGCAAAGTCACATACCACCTCTGACCATGCAGACATACGGGGCGCGGCGTGCTACGCTGGCAGTAACATAAGACACAACAGCTGCCCCTTTCACCATGCGGTGCGCAGCGTATCCAAGGAGACGTATATGGAATTTTTTCTCGATACCGCCGATCTGGACGAAATACGTCTGGCCGGAAAGCAGGGACTTATTGACGGAGTAACCACCAACCCCACTCTGCTTTCACGGCAGGGCGGCGACTGGAAAAAACGCATGCAGCAGATTTGCGACGAGGTCGACGGCCCTGTCAGTCTGGAGGTAATCAGTCCGGATGCTGAAGGCATGCTGCGCGAAGCGGAAGAACTGGTGCGTTACGGCGATAATGTGGTCATCAAAGTGCCCATGACCGCAGAAGGCCTTATCGCCACCCGCACTCTGACCGGCAAAGGCATAAAAACCAATGTGACGCTGGTTTTTTCGGCCATGCAGGCACTTCTGGCCGCCAAAGCCGGAGCAACCTATGTCAGCCCTTTTCTGGGCAGGCTGGACGGCATAGGGCATGAAGGTATGGAGATTGTCAGCCAGATACGCACCATTTTTGACAACTACGGCTACGAAACAAAAATACTGGCCGCCAGCATACGCCACGCCCAGCACGTGCTGGACAGCGCGCTGGTGGGGGCGGATGTGGTCACAGTGCCCTACTCGGTGCTCAGGCAGCTTATGCATCACCCGCTCACAGATTCCGGCCTTGATGCATTTCTTGCTGACTGGAACAAGCTTACGCAGTCGTAGTCTGACAGTGCGGCATTAAAAAAGCCCCCGCACGGCAGCATACGCCGTGCGGGGGGAGACATACGGCACTTGCGGACATCAGGCCCCGAGCACCACAACGTTGTTTTTTCCATGCCGTTTGGCCTGCCTCAGGGCATTGTCCGCCACTTCTGCATAGCCCATGGCCATATCGGAAGGCGCGGTAAAATGCGCCACACCTATGCTGACGGTGCACCGGATGGTGCGTCCCTGAAATGTGAACGGCATCTCGCCCACCTGTGCGCACAGCCTCTCCGCCACAGAACGGGCGGCATCCGCGCTGGCATCGGGCAGAAACAGCATAAGCTCCTCGCCGCCGTACCGGCCCGCAGTATCCTGTTTGCGGGCGGTCTGACGCAAGATATGGCTGACTCCCAGCAGCACCTCATCACCGAAAAGATGCCCGTGCCTGCTGTTGATCTCCTTGAAGTCATCAATATCTATCATCAGCAGCGCCCCCTGCGCGCCGACCTGACGCATCATAAGAATACGCTGATCCACCACACGGAAAAAAGACACTCTGTTAAGCAGTCCTGTCAGGCTGTCATGATCCGCCAGACGCTTCAGTTTCATATTTCTGCTCAGAATTCCCAACGAATACCGGGCATAGATTGCCACAGCCTGCCGCCCGGCAAGCAGAAAAGGCACTCCCAGCAGCATGAAGCCGAGCGACGCCAGCAAAGCGAACTGCTGCCGCTGGCGGATTTCCTCGTGCACCTCTTGCAGCTGGATATCGGCACAGGCAAGGTACCGCCGTCCCGAAGGAGACGTCATAGGCACCGCAACAGAGCGGAAGCGGCCCCATTCGTCGGCATACGAAACATACTGCGCCGTGTTGGTCTGCAGGGCTTTCATAAACGCCGGAGGCGGATTTTCGTACGGGTAGAAAAACCACGAACGGCGTTCCTGCGCTTCTTCCACTGTCACAGTGGGCGACGAAAAACAGAACCCGTCGCGGAACTGGACAAGCGTGTAGACGTATATCATCCCTGCTTCCGCGGCATACCTGTTAAAGCGCTCGCGGTTCTTCAGCTCTTCATCAATCCCCACAGAACCTGGGGCTATAGCCCGGTCATGAAAATCTGAGGCAAGCATGCCCGGCAACGCCACGGCCGCCACCCGCAGACGGGCATCAAGGTCGGCAAGAGCTTCTTTTTCCGCTTCGGCACCGGCCCAATAAACAAAAAGAAGCACAAATCCGGCATACAATATTACGGGCAGCCAGAAGATGCGTATGAACGACGGCGGAGGCGGCTGCTCAACAGGCAGCCCTGCCAGCCCTTCGTGCTCTTGTACAAGGTCTTGATTATTGTCAGTCACAGTTTACATTCCCCAAGGGTAACCGCGGTATCTGACCGGCAGCATGTCAGACAATACATCAGCAGCATGCCGGGCGCACACAAAGCCGCATCAGGGTGCCGCGGTACCGAACCGGCCATACGGACCCTGAAACACATAGATAACCCGCGGTGCGCAAAGGCGGCGCATATATGCACCACCGCATCGCAGGCAAAAAACCGTACTGCAGATTTTACACAACGCAAGGCCGAAATGCCATCATAAAAGCTGTCTATGCTTGTATAAAAAACGGCGCCCCCATCATGCGACCCCGCACCTGCACTTGCATGCGGCAGCACTCTGAGGCATAGCGGAACCGGTAGCAACGCTGCGCCGCGCCTGCACAGCCACACAGTAAAGACAGCACACCGGCAGAAAAACAACGGAGCAACAGCCATGAAAGCCGCACAACACACTCTTTTTTTATTATCCCTGATACTGACAGCCGTGCTGGCTGCCGGCTGCGCGCATAATCCTGACAGAGCAGATCAGCAAACCGTAAAAGTCAGCGGACAGGTGGACGTAAGCACGGAATACAGAGACAACTGAACCGCAGGGCGTAATGCCCCGCGGTTCAGGATCAGCTTTTCCGGCTGCTGCCGCCTGCCATAACCGGCCGGGCAGGCGTATGCCGCAATGCTTGAGCACGGGCTCCCCGTATCACCGCCGGTGTCTTCGCCGGTATCTTCTGCCGGCAAAAAAGCCCGTCACAGCCACGCACGCAGGCAGGTCAGCAGTCTGCCGCAGTCTGCCCTTCATCCGGCACAGATGCCAGCGCGGCCTCCTGCTGCCGCTGCCATTCGTAGGCTGCGGCTATATGCGCCTGCGCCGCCGCGTGCACCCTGTCAAACAACGTATTATCCAGCATCACCCAGTTGCCCGCGCTGGCCTTCCAGTGCACGGTGCAGTCCGGTGCCGCCGCAAAGCGTGCGGCCATTTCCGCATAGGCCAGCCGTGCGGCGTAATCGCTGTCCCACAGCACGCCGTCCAGCATAAAGCCGCTGTCTCTGCGGCGGTTCTTTTCGGCGCTTACAGCCTGCAGCAGGGCGGCCCGGGACAGTACCCACCTGCCGGAATCCGCAGCCACATACCCGTCGGCAGGACGCGGCCCCTCCATAGGAACAAGTTCCGGATGCTTTGCCGCCTGCAGCGGATTCATAATGTGCTGCAGACTTTCGCCCGCCTTGGCATATACCGGCATATCAATACCCCCTGTGTACAATTGCGCGGATTCGCGCGGGTCCGGGCACACCCGCGCTGAAATCACCGCCGATGGAAGCAGGCTGCGAGGCAAGGCCCGCACCGCCTGTAAACACCCGCACCCCGTCATCGCGCACCGATGCCGAAACACCGATACCGGCAGAGGTGAAAATCCATCCGGCCTTTCCCCAGAAGCCTTCGGCATGCAGCTGCGGCTCCGCCGTCATGCCGCACGCATACGGGAACGGCAGGTTTTCAATAACTGCGGAGTTTTTCGCCACAGGTTCCCCCGCATTCACAGGTATGACGGTTACGGCTCCGGCCCCGTAACTGTGCACCGCACGTATAACGCCGCCGTTTTTTTCAGCCCGCCCCAGATAGACGCGCCGTACAGGGGCGCCGGTGCAGTCGTGCATCACACCGGCCGCCGTATCAAAAAAATCTCCGGCAAAAAGCGGTACAAACATGGCCAGTCCCACCAGCCCCGCCGGATCGGCGGATGCGGTCACTTCAATCTCAATCGACGCCGCTGTTACCGGCGCATCCAGCATGAACACCGATTTTCCGGCAATCCCCTGCCCCGGAAACACAAACCCGCTCACGACCTGTGCTGTCGTGTCGGGCGTATCAGCCCCGCCGTATTTCACCTTCCATGCTTTCGGCATCCAGCTGTTTGTTCCGCCGGAACGTGGAACCAGCATGTAGCCCACAACGGTACGCGGCGCGGTAAATACCATCCGCAGCCAGCCTGTGCCGTCATTCCGGCCGCTTCCCCAGAAATCATTCGAGTCAGCAACCGTTCTGTTAAACGCCTTCCACGCCGCATACAGCGGGTCACTTTCACTGTCGGCGCTCACGGTGCCCCACCCTGCCAGCGTATACCCGCTGAACGCCGGAATAACATCCGCTCCGCCGCGTGATATGCCTGTTTCCGGCGGAATGTCCGTATGGCCGAACCCCGAAAACGTACCGTCCGCCGCCATATCGGCATAAATATGGCACACCCCGTCCGCAGCGGAGGTCAGATCAACAACCTCATCCGCCGGAAGCACTACGGAAGAGCGCACACACCCGCCGTCCGCATACGCGACCTGAAGCCCCGCAGGAACGGCCACCGCCCCTTCCGGCACATCTTCATAATGAATGCGCAGCTCGCTCAGGTGAATGTTTGCCCCCGTCAGATCAGACATGGCCACCCTGAGAGCAGTCAGATGCACCGGCGCATCAAAATCAAACCGCTTCAGCTGTCCTTTGGTCCATACCCCCGTGGTAAAGCTTTTCACTTCCGCGCCGTCGGCATACGCCGTAAGGGCGTGCGGGGCATCCCGCTCGTCCGTGGCATCACTGTGGTTGCGTGAACGGATGGAAAAACCGCGTACTTTTCTGACCAGCGGATGCCGGTATTCAACCCATGCGGTATTACCTGCAGACGCGTAGATGCCCGTACTGCCGTCGGTTGAAGGGCTGCCGTTCACCAGATTGCCCGCGGAATATGCGCTGCTGTACTCGGAAGAGGCCGAAACAACTCCGGCGGGCGACCAGCGTCCGCCATGGGTGCAGATGCACCCCGGCAGCAGCGCAAGCACCGGCGCGTCACAGTCCGCGGCTGTCCAGCCTTCCGGACGCAGCCCTCGCAGCGCCTGAATGATGGATTGCGGGGCGTGCGCCTGCGACACGGCGGGCAGCATGCTGTTGACAGGTATGTCGTTGTCACCGCAGCCCACGCGTCTGCCCAGAATCCAGCGGCCGTCCTCCGTCACCGTCAGCAGCTTTCCGCCACTTCCGGCGGCAGGATCCGGCAGGCTGATACGCCGCGCAGCCTCGTGCGCCTGCGCCTGCGCCGCCACAGCCTCATCGCGGGCCTGTTCCGCAGCATTGCGTCCCGCCGCGCACACCGCAGCGGCTTCGTCTATGGCGGCCAGCAGCGCCTCGGGGTTGGCGGACTCGCCCATGCCCACCTGCACGCAGCGCCCCAGTGTTTCGCGCACCTGCTGATTCAGCAGGGTCAGCTTGTCAAAGGCCCGTTCCAGCAGCTCGGCATCCAGCACCCCCGTATTGCGCAGATCCATGTCCTGTGTCGGCGCTATGTCCAGAAACACCGTGAGCTTCTGCCCCTGCTTCACAGAGCACCGGCAGGTGCCTCCGTCCGCCCCGCGCACGGCTTCCACACTGTATTCGCGCCCGTACTCCAGCCGCCGCTTTCGGCCTGTCTCATCCGCAAGCATGGCCCCCACCTCGTCCGGTGCAAAAAACACGAACGGAACAGGCCAGCAGTCCTGTACCCCGTCGCCTGCATATGTGCAGACAATAGGCCCTGTCGAAACAGTCATACGTCCTCCCTTGAGCTGTTAGCTGTTTCCCGAGGGAGCTGTAATATCACACTGACCCGAGCAGACGTTGCGCCCGCCGGACCGTATACGCCAAGCTGCGCACGCCAGATTGCGCACGGCAAAAGAGCATACCGTGCAGGCAGGCACCTGCATGCGGGCGGGCAGCCGCCGCAATGGTAACAAATCGGCGTGAATATTCAGCAGGACGGAACGTTCAGTGTCCGTGGTTCGGCAGCCGGACACCGGCGCAGAAGAACATCAGAAGAAATAAGGCAAAGGGCTGCGGGCACGCACTGCAGACACCGCACGCAGCGGGTTGTGCCCGCCATCTGCGCGCGGCATGACGCCGCCTGCACCGGAGCAGCAGACAGGCCGTCACGCTCTGACATTTATCATGGAAGAATGAGCCTGAGGAAAACCCGAAACCCGCCGGTATGTGCGCACTCCCACATTGCGTGTGTAATTGGGAGCGGCAAAGGCCGATTCCAGCGCGGGCTGTTCCGCCGCACGGGACGGCGGCGCAGTGCGCAGCGCTTCGTACAGTTCCGCGTCCTGCGCCTGCAGCGATTCGGCAAAGTTGAATCCCCGCAGTCTGTTCAGACGGTCTCCCGCCTCACGCGCCACAGATGCATGGTCAAGCGTCTCTTCCGTCTCCAGCCGTATGCCCAGCTTGCCCAGCCGCAGACCCACGGCTTTTCTGCTGTGCACCACATCACTGCCCGCGCGGGAAATCTCGCCGGAGCGGGCAGCCTGTGCATAGGCTGAAAAAGCGGAAGAGGTGATTTTCATAGCAGTTCCTGAACAGTCTGCATTACCGGACACAGCGTGCATACATGCACTGCAGAGCATACGTTGCGCGGCCGCCGTTGACAACATGCAAGCGGCCCGCAGACCGCCTGCAGCACAAAATTATCATCCCGCACCGACGCCAAGGCACTATACTGACCCCGTGCGCAGCAACTGCCCCCTGTAACCGTGCTGTGACCTGCCGGAGCCTTCCGGAACAAAAATACAAAAACATAACATATTGAAATATCGGAGACAAACCACAGAATCCCGGACGAATACCGCCCGTAACAAACATGCTGCCCGCATGACACAGCACCGTAACAAAGGACACCTAGGTTACCCACACGCCGGACGGATACAGGTACGGCGCATACAACAACAAACAAGTCATCAACCACATCGGAGGAAAACCCATGCGTATGAAACATCTTGCCATCGTCGCCGCCCTGGTGCTCGGCCTCACTTCTTCCGCTTTTGCCGGACAGAAGATCAAAATCGCCGGTTCCACAACCATTCTGCCCATCATGCAGCGTGTGGTTGAAGCATACATGAAAGCCAACCCCGATGTGGAAATCGCAGTTTCCGGCGGCGGTTCTTCCAACGGCATCAAAGCGCTGCTGGATGGCACCACCGACATCGCCATGGCATCGCGCACCATGAAAGACAAAGAAATCAAAATGGCCGCCGAAAAAGGCATGAACCCCAAGCAGGTTGTCATCGCCCTTGATGCCGTGATTCCCATTGTCAACAAAAGCAACCCCGTCAACGACCTGACCATTGACCAGCTGCAGGCCATCTATGCCGGCAAGGTCACCAACTGGAAAGAAGTCGGCGGCAAAGACGAAGGCATTGTGGTGGTTTCGCGCGACACGTCTTCCGGCACCTACGAGACCTGGAGCCACTTTGTAATGGGTAAAACCCGCGTGTTCCCCGGTGCGCTTCTGCAGGCATCTTCCGGCGCAGTGCTGCAGGCCGTGGCCAAAAACCCCCGCGCCATCAGCTACGACGGCATCGGCTACGTTGACAACTCGGTCAAGCCGCTGACCGTGAACGGTGTAGAAGGCAACGCAACCACCGCCAAGGACAAGAGCTTCCCCGTCGCCCGCACCCTGCAGGTATATGTAGACGGCAGCGTTTCCGGTGCGGCCAAGGGCCTTATCGACTTCATCCTGTCGCCCGAAGGCCAGAACATTGTGGAAGAAGCCGGCTTCATCAAGCTGTAACATTCTTCCTCTACACTCCGTCCCTGAAGAACAACGCGGCCAGGCCCCTGCCGGATACGGCACGGGGCCTGCCGTGCAACCAAGCCCAAGGCGGACAGACAACCGACATGATCACACTCTCTCGCCGTAAAAAAGACACCATCATTGCCGGAGCGTTTCAGACCAGCGCCGGTCTGTGCATCATTGTACTTTTTCTGATTATGATTTTTCTCTTTGTGGAAGGACTGCCCCTGCTCAACGTGGTACCCCCGCTTGATTTTCTTTTCGGTACGGCATGGTACCCCACAGACGACCCCGCCGACTTCGGCATTCTGCCCATGATTGCCGGTTCGCTGGCCGTTACGGGGCTGTCATCCGTCATTGCCATACCGCTGGGGCTCATGACGGCCGTATATCTTTCTGAAATCGCATCGCCCCGCATGCGCAGCGTGGTCAAGCCGCTGGTGGAAATGCTTCAGGCTCTGCCCTCCGTGGTCATCGGCTTTTTCGGCATGGTTGTGGTGGCGCCTTTTCTGCAGCAGACATTCGGGCTGGCCACGGGACTCAACCTGACAAACGCGGCCATCATGCTGGCATTCATGGCTGTTCCCACCATTACCAGCATTTCCGAAGACGCCATTTATTCCGTACCCAACGAACTGCGCGAAGCTTCGCTGGCGCTGGGCGCCACACGCTGGCAGACCATCTCGCGCGTGGTGCTGCCTGCTTCGCTGCCGGGCATAAGCACGGCTGTCATTCTGGGTATGTCGCGCTCCATCGGCGAAACCATGGTGGTGCTGATGGTGGCCGGCGGTGCGGCCATGATTCCGGGCAGTCTGTTTGACCCCGTGCGGCCCATGCCTGCTTCCATCGCGGCAGAAATGGCCGAAGCACCCTTTAAAAGCGATCATTACCACGCCCTTTTCGCCACGGGCATGGTGCTTTTCATCTTTACGCTCATGTTCAACATACTGGCCGCATGGATCGCCGAAAAAAAGAAACAGGTCGGCGTTTCGACCCTGTAGAGCAATGCAATGACCCACGCACCGACCCATCCAAACGCCAACGTCTTCAGGGGGAACACAGTGCAGCATGCCGCAAGCACACTGGTTCAGGACCAGAAATTTCTGCAGCGCCGCAAGCCTTTTCAGACTTTCATGTTCATGCTGTTCAGGGCCTCAGTGGTGCTCAACGCCCTTGCGCTGGCCGTCATATGCGGCTTTGTGCTCTTTTACGGTCTGCCCGCGGTCAACTGGGAATTTCTGACAGCCCACCCGCGCGACGCAATGACAGCCGGCGGCATATTTCCCTGCATACTCGGCACCATTGCCCTGAGCTACGGTTCCATGCTCATTGCTTTGCCGTGGGGTGTGTGCACCGCCATATACCTGCATGAATACGCCAGACCAGGGCCCTTTGTGCATGCCATGCGTCTGGCCATCAACAATCTGGCCGGTGTGCCCTCTGTGGTTTTCGGCCTGTTCGGGCTGGCGTTCTTTGTGACGCTCATGCAGATGGGTGTCAGCCTGCTTGCCGGTATGTTCACGCTGGCGGCGCTTATCCTGCCGCTTATCATCGGCGCATCCGAAGAAGCCCTGCGCTCTGTTTCCCAGACATACCGCGAAGCCTCGCTGGCGCTGGGAGCCACCAAATGGCAGACTCTGGCCAAGGTGGTGCTGCCCGCGGCCACGCCGGGCATTCTGACCGGCGCCATTCTGGGCATAGGCAGAGCCGCCGGAGAAACAGCGGCCATCATGTTCACCGCAGCCATGTTTTTCAGCCCCAAGCTGCCCGGCTCTGTCTTTGACAGCGTAATGGCGCTGCCCTACCACATATATGTACTGGCCACCGCAGGCATAGACATAGAAAAAACCCGTCCGCTGCAGTACGGCACTGCGCTGGTGCTCATAGTGCTGGTGCTTGGCATGAATCTGCTTGCCATCATCATACGTGCCAGATTGCAGCGAAAGCTGCGCTAGACAGCACGCACACCGCTTTATCAGGGCGGCGGCACCCGCCGCCGCCCTTTTTCATCAACAGGAACCGGCCGCAACAGCCGACCCGCAAGGGGGAATGATGGGCAGCAAAAACTTTGTGCTGGATACCAACGTTCTTATTGAAAGTCCGGAAAGCATTCTGAGCCTGCGCAACGGAGAAGAAAACAACATCTTCATCCCCTACCATGTACTGCTGGAACTCAACTCGCTGAAAACAAACCCCAGACTGCGGCACATAGTGGCCCGCGTGGTGGACGTGCTGCTGGAACACCGCGACATAATCAAGTTCATCCGCAATGACTCAAGCGTGTCTCCCTTTACCGAAGAGGTGGTGGACAATTTTATTCTGCGTGAAGTGCACGATGCAGACATTGAAGACCCCATTCTGGTCACCAACGACAGAATACTGCAGCTTCAGGCAGGCATGGGTGGCATACGCTGTGAAGAATACAGAGATTCCCGCCCGTTCCAGTCTGAATCACAGCAGTTCACCGGTTTTACCGCCGAAGGGGAACCGCCGGTGCCCAACGCCTTCCGCTGGGAAGAAGGCCGACCGGTCTTCAACGGGCCGGACGGCGACGAGGTGATAAGCTACATGCAGGACGTATGGCAGGTGCGTCCCCGCAGCGTATACCAGAATCTGGCGCTGATGCTTATGCTGCACGACAGAATAGACCTTGTTTCCGTGCAGTCCGAGGCAGGATACGGCAAAACATATCTGGCGCTGGCATCGGCGCTGCATCTGGTATTGCAGCATCACCGCTACAACAAGATATATGTGGTCAAACCCACCATAGAGCTGGGCGCCAAAATGGGTTTTCTGCCCGGTGACATCCGTGAAAAAATGGAGCCGTACATCAGATACATCGGCGACCTGCTGCTCAAGCTGCACGGCGTACGCCCCGCCAACAGGCTGTTTCTCAATGCGGGCGAAGCCCCCCTGCGCTTTGACCCCAAGCGGTTTGAGATACTGCCGCTGGCCTATATCCGCGGTATGAACATAGAAAACGCAGTGGTCATCATAGATGAAACCCAGAATCTTTCGCGGTCTGAAGTACGCGCCCTGCTGACCCGTATGGGCGAAAACGTCAAATGCCTGTGCCTCGGGGACACGAGACAGGTGGACAACCCGTACCTGAACGAATCAAACAACGGGCTCAACTGGATTGTGCGTAAATTCAAGGGATACTCCAACTACGCTCACATGGTGCTGAAAGGAGAGCGCTCGCGCGGGCCCATCACCGACATGGTCATAAAATCCAAGCTGTAACACCTGCCCGTGCTGCGGCGCAGCTGACCTTCCGGCCCCGCATGGTGCGCACACCGTGCGGGGTATAATTTTCTTCTCCGGGCGCACTTTGCCCTGTCCGCGGCTTGCCCCTTTGAATATGTGACTGCTATACTGACCTTTCCGGCGTTTTGTGATATTGCGCCGGAAAAGCAATGCACTGCGCCAAACCTGCACAGGAGACGCCATGAGCAAGCAGTTACACGAAAAGTATCGTCTGGGGGACGCGGATTTTTACCATATCCGTAACCGCAACGAAGCCCGCGTGCTGCGCATGATGGAAAAAGTGCTCACCGAACCGCCGGGCATGACCCCCAGCGCCGCCGACCTGCACGACATCTACGCACTGGCCCTCAATTCTTTGCCTGCACGGTATGCCCAGCAGGGCAGCATCGTGCTGCGCGACCCGGTACGGGATGAAGATGTTCTGGAAGCCGTACGCAAAGCCATTGCCACTGTAGTACACAACCCCAAACAATAGCCGCGCCCGCGCAGTCCGCGCCTGTGCCCTCTGCGTCCGACGCGGCCCAAAACCGGATGCCGCCATGATCAAAACCGATACTCACCTGCACACGCTGCACTCGCACGGCAAGGCGGGCGTGACAGAAATGTTTCATGCCGCCCGTAAAAAGGGCATAGACATCATCGGATTTTCCGAACATTCGCCCCGGCCGGAAACACACAGCTACCCCAGCGATTACCAGCCGAAGCTCATAGAAGGTTTTCCCACCTATGTGGCGGACGTAAAACGGCTGCGCGAAGAATTTAAAAATGAAGCCACGGTGCTTTTCGGTCTTGAAATGGACTGGATGGAAGGCAGCGAGACATTCATAGCAGACACCCTGAAAGCCCATGACTTTGACTATGTCATAGGCGGCATTCATTTTCTGGATACATGGGGCTTTGATTACCGCAAAGAAGACTGGCAGGTGCTGAGCGAGGCGCAGCAGGTGTCGCTGTACAACCGTTTTTTTGCCACCATGCAGGCCATGGCGCAGACGGGCCTTTTCAACATAGTGGCCCACCCCGACATCATCAAAATTTTCAGCATTGACCTGTTCCGCGAATGGGCGGCAGGAGACGAAGCCCGACAGATGTTCCGGCAGGCGCTGACCGCTGTCCACGAGGCCGGCATGGCCATCGAAGTATCTTCTGCCGGTCTGCGCAAACCCTGCGCCGAAATTTATCCCTGCCCGCAGTTTATGGAACTGGCAGCCGAAATGGGCATCCCCGTTGCCTTCGGGTCCGACGCACACAGCGAAGCCTCGGTGGGGTACGCCTTTGACCGGCTGGAACAGTACGCGCGGGACTTCGGCTATAACGACAGCGTCTACTTTGTAAAACGGCGCATGCACTCGCGGCCGTTCTGACCCTGACGCGCGGCTGCCGTCTGCGCTGCATATGTCCGCCATACTCGGGGCAGGGTGCGTTTCCGTGCGCCCCTGCCCTGCTCCATGCGGCACGGGCACATGCCCCTGCGCAGTCGCGGCCAGCCCCGCAGACAAAAGGCAGGGCTGAGCGGTATCCCGGCCCTGCAAAAGCACATCACGGCCTAGCGCCGCGGCAGTCTGCTTCCTCCCTGCTCCGGCAGCCTTTTTTCAACGTTTTCTCCATACACCATGACCCAGAACACACCGCTTTTTTCAATGGAATCCGTCAGTGTCCGGCACAACAGCGTTCCGGCACTGGATGCAGTCAGCTGGACGCTGCACCGCGGGGCGCACTGCGCCGTGCTGGGCGGCAACGGCGCCGGCAAATCGACTCTGTTACGGCTTGCCGCCGGAGCAATACGCCCCGACCAGCACGACGGCGGCACCATATTATGGTTTCCCCGCGGCTCGGCAGAAGATTCGCCCATTGCCGTACGCACACACTGCGGTCTTGTTTCGGCAGAGCAGCAGGAGCACTACCTGCGCCGCTCATGGCGCATAACAGGCGAAGAAATCGTGCTTTCCGGCTATTTCGGCACGGACATGCTGTACCGTCCAGCCGGTACGACACAGCGCCATGCGGCCGCCCGACTGGCAAAAGCGCTGGACGCGGAGCATCTGATGCCGGTTATGCTCGAAGCCATGTCGCAGGGACAGTTGCGCAAAATCCTTCTGGCGCGCGCCATGGTCCATTCGCCGCAGCTGCTTCTGCTGGATGAAGTATGCGAAGGTCTGGATGCAGCTGCCCGCCGCGAAATGCTGGCAGCCATCGACCGTGCGGCTGCTCTGGGTACCACCGTGCTTATGAGCGGGCACAGAGCCGGGCAGTTTCCGGACTGTATCCGGCAGGCCGTGCTGCTCCGTCAGGGCAGGCTGGTATTTACCGGCGGACTGCATCAGGCGCTGCACCTGATGCGCACCACGCACCAGCCCTTGCCGGCCGGTGCATCAGACACCGCGGCCGGACAGTGCAGCTGCTGCACGCCGCCCCCCGCATGTGCGGGGGCAGCGCCGGTGGTGGAAATAGAACACGCCGATGTGTATCTGGGACGCACGCCGGTGCTGCATGACATAACATGGAGCATATTACCGGGGCAGAACTGGGTGGTCCGCGGCCCGAACGGAGCAGGAAAATCAACCCTGCTCCGGCTGCTGTACGGCGATCAGAGACAGGCCTGGGGCGGCATAGTGCGCTGGTTCGGCATGGCCGGACCGGTGCCGCTTGAAGAAGTGCGCCGCAACGTGGCGCTGGTCTCCGACAGAGTGCAGGCGCTTTACGGTCATGACGGCTACCACTCCACCCGGCTTGAGCTGAACGGCGAGGAACTGGTGCACACCGGTTTTTACGATTCCACGGGACTGTGGGGAAAGACACCCGACGCGCAACAGCACGCCGCAGCCCTGCGCTGGATGGACCGGCTGGGCATTACGGCGCTGGCCGGAACTGACATCCGCCGCATGTCCTACGGCACGTTACGGCGTTTTATGCTGGCCCGCGCTCTCGTACGCGATCCGCAGCTGCTCATCCTTGACGAACCGCTTTCCGGCCTTGATGAATCCGCCCGCCGCATCATGCTGACCACGCTGTCCGCACTTATGCGGTCGGGCAGGCAGCTGGTGCTGGTGACCCACCATCAGGAAGACATCCCGCCGGAAACAACCCATGAACTGCACCTGAATGCCGGACGCATAACATACTGCGGACCGGTTTGCCCCGCAGGAGACACCCTGTGACCACCGTAATCCTGCCGCGCAGGGGACGCCCTTTTTGCGGCCTTGTTCAGGCCGCCGGAGTACATGATGCCCGGGAAGCTCTAGTCATTGCGCAAAGCGGCATACGCTGTATCGGACTGCCGCTGCGTCTGCCCGTGCATACCGAAGACATCACCGAGCATGACGCCGCCGCGCTGTGCCGCATGCTGCAGACACTGCCCCCGTCCGCCGCAGGACCGGTCTGCCCTGTATGCATAACATATCTGGACACGGCACAGGATATCCGCGAGCTGTGCCGCATGCTGGGCACCGCCCACGTCCAGCTGCACGGCGGCATACCCGTGCACCAGCTGGCCGCGCTGCGCGCCATGATGCCCGGACTGTACATCATCAAAAGTCTGGTTGTCAGACAGACAGAGACCGGAAAGGACAATCTGGAAGAGCTGACCGGTATCATCGACGCGACAGCGCAGCTGGTCGACGCCTACATAACCGACACCCATGATCCGGCAAGCGGCGCGGACGGCGCCACCGGCAAAACGCATGACTGGCGGACAAGCCGTGCGCTGGTGCGGCGTTCTCCGCTGCCTGTCATTCTGGCGGGCGGTCTGACACCGCAAAACGTCCGGCAGGCGGTGCTGACAGTGCGTCCCGCCGGTGTCGATGCCCATACCGGACTTGAAAACCCCGCAGGGCGCAAAGATCCCGCGCTGTGCCATGAATTTGCACGTCAGGCTGCCGCCGCGTTCAGACAGATATGCAACGGGGACACCGCGGGCAGCGGACGCTCAAGGCTTGAGAATCCGTCAGCTTTCCGGTAAGGATAGGCAGGCACATAGTGAAATGAATCACAACAGGCGTTAACGAGGGTATCAGAATGGATTTTCTTTTTTTCTTTCTTGGTCTGGGCGCGGTTCTCAGCGCGATTTACTACATTAAAAAAACCAGCTGACCGCAGCCTTCCGGCCTGTGCCGGACGTTTTTCCGCCCCGCCTGTCACCGGACAGGCGGGTTTTATTTTTGGCGGCCGCTGAAGCACGCCTGTACAGCGCACCGTCCTGCCGCTCCGCTTGCAACTGTGCCGCCGGTGCGCTAGTGCGGACAGCACGGCACACATCCATCTCTGCATACCGCCGCAACGCGGCGCACAAGGGGTGACACACTCATGCTTTCACGCTCCCGCGTACGGCGCGGCAGGATTTCGCCTGCACGCGTGCGACGCACTGTACAGCTTGCCTTTGGCCTGTTCTGCATTTTCTGCGGCTGGCGTTTCTTTCTTTATTATCAATGGGCCACCGGCGCATCGGCCGTCTATGTACCCAAACCGCCCATGGTCGAAGGGTTTCTGCCCATCAGCGCGCTGCTGGGGGCCGTGCATTTTTTCAATACCGGCATGTGGGACCCCGTGCATCCCGCAGGGCTGACCATCTTTTTCGCGGCACTGGCTATCTGCCTGCTGCTGCGCAAGGGGTTCTGCGGGTACATATGCCCCGCAGGCTGGGCCAGCAATCTGCTGGAACGCACCGGCAAACGCCTGGGGCTGAACCGCAGCCGTCCGGCACCTGCACGCACTGCGGTGCATAAAGCCATCCGGACAGTGCTGCACGCTCCCAAGTATATCCTGATGGCCGGTTTTCTGTGGACAATGAGCACCGGCATGGACGCACGGGCAGTGGAATCCTTTCTGACCGGCCCTTACAACATGGTAGCCGACAGCAAAATGCTGCTCTTTTTTCTGCACCCTTCGGCCACGGCGCTGACAGTGCTGGCGGTACTGGCCCTGCTGAGCCTTTTTGTTTCCAACCCGTGGTGCCGTTTTCTGTGTCCTTATGGCGCGCTGCTGGGCATAGCCGCCCTGTTCAGCCCCTGCGCCGTACGGCGCAATGCTGCAGCATGCACCGGCTGCGGCCGGTGTTCCGCGGCCTGCCCTGCCGGTATAGCCGTGCATGCGCAGCAGCGGGTCAACAGGGCGGAATGCATGGGCTGCACCGAATGCATAAGCAGCTGCCCGCAGAAAGACTGCCTGCAGGTGACCTGCCTGAACAAACCACAGTATGACTGGGCCATCGCCTACGGCACTGTGGCACTGCTGTGGACGGCGTATCTGGCGGCGGTCTGGTGGGGAAAATGGGATGTTTCAATTGACGCCGCTCTGATACAGAAACTGCACAGCACCATGATGTAACACGTTTCAGGCTGTTGCGCCTCTTGCCTTCGCGCCGGACGGGATTATCATTGTCGTCAGGGGGGTATTGTTCCTCCCTTCTGACGTGTTTTCCCGCGATACCTGCGGGATAAACATCTGCAAGCTACACAGAACACACAGTTTACGGATAAAAGGAGACCTTCGATGACCAGTCAACTGAAGACCGTCCTTCTGCTTGCGCTGCTCTCCGGCCTTATCATTGTGATGGGCGGGGTAATGGGCGGCCGGACTGGACTTTTCTTCGCTTTTGCCTTCGCCCTGCTGATGAACGTGGGCAGCTACTGGTATTCTGACAAAATAGTCCTGAAAATGTACAACGCCCGCGAGGTCAGTCCTTCCGAGGCCCCCATGCTGCACGCCATGGTTGACGAGGTGGTCATGCGCGCCGGCATTCCCAAGCCCCGCGTGTGTATCATTCCCGAACAGACACCCAACGCATTTGCCACAGGCCGCAACCCCGAACACGGGGTGGTGGCGGTGACAGAAGGCATCATGCACCTGCTGACCCCCGAAGAGCTAAAAGGGGTTATCGCCCATGAAGTTGGGCACATAGCAAACAGAGACATTCTGGTGCAGAGCGTTGCCGGTGTCATGGCTTCGGTCATTGTCATGCTGGGCAACATACTGCAGTTCACCGCCATTTTCGGCGGCGGAAACAATGACGAGGAAGGCGGCGGAAATCCCATTGCAGCGCTGGCCATGGCGTTTCTGGCTCCCGTTGCCGCATCGCTCATCCAGTTCGCCATTTCACGCTCGCGCGAATTCATGGCGGATGAAGCCGGAGCCCGGTATTCCGGCAATCCCATGTATCTTGCCAGCGCCCTGCAGAAACTGGGGGCCTACAGCGGCAGAATACCCATGCAAAGCGGCAATCAGGCCACAGCGCACATGTTCATTGTCAACCCGTTCAGCGGCGTGCGTATGGCCGAACTGTTCAGCACGCACCCGCCCATGGAAGAGCGCATCCGCCGTCTGCAGCAGATGGCCGGCAGATAGCACCGCGCTTACATGCCCGACTAAAATCAAAGGCCGCCTCTGAAAGAGGCGGCCTTTTTCCGTTTGCAGGAAGCACCATGCCGACTTATCGGTGCTCCGTCTGAAAATCTCCGGCTGTTCCGGCACGGACCGGCCGGCGGGGCGGGCTTACGCCGCGGCCGATTTGTTTTCCTTCATCTCACGGTACCGTACCAGATCATCCACGGTAAGCACCACCATATCATGTTTTCTGCCGAAATCCACAATCTGCGGCAGACGGGCCATGGTACCGTCGGGGTTGGTCACTTCGCACAGCACGCCGCAGGGTTTCAGCCCTGCAAGGCGCATCAGGTCCACGGTGGCCTCGGTGTGCCCTCTGCGCTCCAGCACTCCGCCGGGACGGGCCCGCAACGGAAACACGTGGCCCGGACGGCACAGGTCCGACGGGCAGGCATCATCGGCTATGGCAGCCTGAATGGTGCACACCCTGTCCGCTGCCGAAACTCCGGTGGACACGCCGCAGGAGGCTTCGATGGAAACAGTGAACGCCGTCTGATACTGGCTGGAGTTGTTTTCCACCATCATGGGCAGTCCCAGCGCGCGCACTTTTTCATCTGTCAGACACAGGCACACTATGCCGCTGCATTCCCTGATGAGCATGGCCATCTGGCTGTCTGACAGCGTTTCGGCCGCAAAAATCAGATCACCTTCATTTTCGCGGTCTTCATCATCGGTCACCAGCACGCCGTGGCCCCTGCGCAGGGCATCCAGAGCAGCTTCGACACGTTCTTCAAATGTTCCGGTAAGCAAAGATTCTTTTGCAGACATTATACCACTCCCTTCTGGTGAAAAAAGACGGAACAAGGGCGTGGGAACAGGCAGTGAGCCAGCACCGCAACACGCGGCACAGGCGAAAGGACTGTCACAGGCGGCGCACCGCCCTGCGTACAGGTTGCTGCCTTATCCTCTTTCATCCGGACTATGACCGTCGGCTCCGGAATTGCACCGGATCTGCTGACCCTGCCGCCACGGCAGGCGCTCGCGGGCTGTGCCGGCGCGGAGCTGATCACCGCGGGCCGGCTGACCGCCGGTGGGGAATTGCACCCCGCCCTGAGAATAAGTTCACAAGCTATACAACCCCCCTTATGTGCCTGTCAACACACCTTGGAGCAGTTCCTCATACTGCTGTGCGCACACAGTGCCTATTATTCTTGCGCAGTTTACGGCGCCGTCGTATTTTGCCTCCATGCAGGAAATACACAAAGATCTTCTCACGTTTGTGGAACAGTCCATCCCGTTTCACAAACTTCTCGGAATACGTGTGGAACATGCCGTACCCGGCTTTGCCAGAGTACGGCTGCCGTATCAGGACGCCTTTTGCGGCAACATGGCACGCGGCGCGCTGCACGGCGGCGTGACGGCGGTACTGGTGGATATATGCGGTGCCGTGGCGCTGTGGACGCATTTCGGCCCGCTGGACAAAACAGCCACCATTGACATGCGTGTGGACTATCAGCGACCGGCACCTTTTGACGACCTGCTGGCCGAAGGTGAAGTACGCGTGATGGGCAACCGCATAGCCAGCGTGCATGTACGCGTTACAGCAGCCGCTGCCCCTGATCAGCTTATTGCGGAGGGAAGATGCGTCTACTACGTCAAACGGGTACCGCAGCAGCCGGAGACCGCCGGAACACCGGAATGACGGCATCCGGTGCCGGCAGAGCGGCGCGTGCGGCCTCACCGGTCATGTGCCGTCACTTCTGCGTCGTACCCTGATTTTTCTTACGGCATCAGCCTGCGGAAAAATGCTCTGCAAAGACGGCCGCCTGTGCCGGAGAGATAAAAACTGAAAAGGCCGCTCTGTACAGAGCGGCCTTTTAATGATCCGGATACGGGAAAGGAGAGGCTATCGTTTCCCGCAAGCCGGGGTCTACCTGATGAATCTGACTGCGCCACGGTCCGCGGACCATGACGGGCACAACCGCAGCAGGTGCGGGCAAAAAGCCGCGTCATCTGCCGCGCCTGTATCAAACAGACACAACCGGAACGTTACTGAGGCTTTCTGCGGATGAACGAGGGAATTTCAAATTCATCCTCGTCAAAGGTGAAATCCTCATCGGCGTTAACCGCTGCCTGACGGGGCGCGGGTGCCGCGGGCTGTGCAGCCTGCTGCTTGCGCAGGTAGGCGGGAATACTTCTGTCGCCTTCGGTGAACGTGGCAACACCGCGCGGTACGCTGCTGTCCAGCGTTCTGCGGGGAGCCGTTTCTGCCGCCTGCGGAGCTGTCGCCGCGGCAGCATGGGGCGTTGCGGACACAGTGCCGCCACCGCCGCCGGAACCGCTGCCCGCACGTCCGCGTATCTGTGTAATTTTGCCGCTGGAATGCATTTCATCCAGACTCGACGTATCAATGCCGGTGGCAATGACGGTGATGCGCATTTCATCGCCCATGTTTTCGTCAAACACGGTACCGAAGAAAATACGGGCATCTTCGTGCGCTGCTTCCTGAATGACTCCTGCGGCTTCGCTCACTTCCTGAATGGTCAGATCGTAGCTGCTGGTGATGTTCATCAGCACGCCGCGTGCACCGTCAATGGAAACGTCTTCAAGCAGCGGGCTGGTAATGGCCCGCTGGGCTGCCTCGTGCGCACGGGATTCTCCGGACGAAGTACCCGCGCCCATCATGGCCAGACCCGATTCGCCCATGACCGCCTTGACGTCGGCAAAGTCGAGGTTGATCAGACCGGGCACCATGATGAGGTCTGAAATACCTTTCACGGCGAAGTACAGAATTTCGTCTGCGCGCTTGAGCATCTCAATGAAAGTCGCTTTCTTAGAAGCCAGCGAAAGCAGCCTGTCGTTGGGAATGGTGATAAGGCTGTCCACCTGCTGGCGGAACTGCTCGATACCTTTTTCCGCCGCTTCAAGGCGCTTTCTGCCCTCAAAGAAAAACGGCTTGGTCACAACGCCCACTGTCAGCGCGCCCATTTCCTTGGCCACCTGCGCGATAACGGGCGCCGCACCGGTTCCGGTGCCGCCGCCCATGCCGGCGGTGACAAATACCATGTCAGCTTCACCCAGCGCTTCGCGGATGGCTTCAATGCTTTCAAGGGCTGCCTGTCTGCCCACTTCGGGGTCAGCACCGGCGCCAAGGCCTTTGGTAAGCGCCTCGCCAAGCTGAATTTTAAATTCCGCCTGCGAACGGTGCAATGCCTGCACATCGGTGTTGGCGGTGATAAAAGTCACCCCCTTGAGCGTCGATGTGATCATGTTGTTCACGGCGTTACCGCCGCCACCGCCGACGCCGACGACCTTGATCTTGGCCGAGCTGTCGATATCGATATCGTGAAAATCCATATGCCTCTCCTTTAGCCGATACGGTGGAAACCCAAAGTTACGATATATCAGAGAACCACTTCCGCATACGCGACAGCACACGGTTGAACATGTTGCCGTCGCGGATCCGGAATTTCAGTTCCAGCCCTTCCTTTTCCGCGCCGTAGCACAAAAGCCCCACGGCGGTGGCAAATTTCGGGCTGTTGACCACATCCTTCAATCCCCCGACGTTGCGGGGATACCCTATGCGGGTGGGCAGGTTGAAAATCTGTTCCCCCAGTTCCTGGCAGCCTTCTATAAGGGCCGTACCACCGGTCAGAACAACACCTGCGCCTATCATGTTCTTGAACCCGTAACGGACAAGCTCCTGATCGACCAGCGACAGGATTTCTTCCATGCGGGGTTCGCATATTTCGGCAAGCACCTGCCGCGACAGGCGGCGGGGTTCGCGGTCGCCCACGCTGGCAACCTCTATTCCCTCGTCGTCGCGGACCATCTCGGCCATGGCGCAGCCATATTTGATTTTAATTTTTTCAGCCGAAGCCATGGGGGTACGCAGCCCGAAAGCTATATCGTTGGTCAGGTTCTGCCCGCCCAGCGCCAGCACCCCCGTGTGCTTTATGGAATCGTTGGCAAACACCGCTATATCCGTGGTGCCGCCGCCCAGATCAACCAGTGCCACGCCGATCTCGCGTTCTTCTTCGGTCAGCACGGCTTTGGATGACGCCAGTGCCTCAAGCACAATGTCGGAAACATCCAGCCCGCTGCGATGGCAGGAACGCACAATGTTCTGGGCGCTGGCCACAGCGCCGGTGACAATGTGCACCTTCACCTCAAGCCGCACGCCCGCCATGCCCAGCGGATCGGCAATGCCGCGCTGCTCATCCACTATATATTCCTGAGGAAGGATATGAATGACCTCGCGGTCCATGGGAATATTCAGCGCTTTGGCAGCGTCGAGCACGCGCTCGACATCGCGCGGAGCCACCTCTCCGCCTTTCACGGCGATGACTCCGTCGCTGTTGGCGCCTTTTATATGGCTGCCCGCGATGCCCGCGTAGACCGAGCGGATTTCGCAGCCTGCCATAAGCTCGGCTTCTTCCAGCGCTTTTTTGATGGACTGGACGGTTTGTTCGATATTGACAACCACCCCTTTACGCAGCCCTGTGGAAGGACTGGTGCCTATGCCCACAATGTCGATGCCCTCTTCCGTGGGTTCGCCGACAACGCAGCATATTTTGGTGGTGCCGATATCAAGACCGACTATCAGATCCGACTTGGCCATTCCTCCTCCTCCGGCGGAACCTTGTTCTAGCGGGCTGCCGCATGCCGGCGTACCCACACGTTGGGGCCTTCCGCCCGCATGTCGCGCATACCTTCCAGCTCGCCACGTCTGCCCAGATCGGCAAATACAAGGCTAAGGCGCCTCAGGTCCGCATCCATATCGTCCAGCCCGAAAACCAGACGAAGATTTTTATCTTCCATGTACAGTTCCACGCTTCTGCCTGCTGTCAGGTGTATGCGCGAGGCATCGTCCACCTGCAGGGGCAGCGCCGAAGCGCCTACCGCGCGTATGACCTGCGGCATATATCCCACAAGCTCGGCGGCTTCGGAGTCTATCTGCAACAAGGGCAGCGATACAAATTTTTCCGAACCGACAGGAGCTATTATGCGTCCTTCACTGTCGGCATAGCACAAAACACCGCCCTTTTGCACCCAGAACCGAGGTACACGCTCCTCTATTCTTATATGAATTCTATCAGGAAGCAACCTTTTTACAGAAACATTTTTTACCCAGTTATTTTCAAGTAACCTTTGTTCAACTTTTTCGATATTGGCACTCAGCAGGTTTGTACCAGGACCTATTTCAGAGATGCTGATGACAGTATCATCACTGAGCATGTGTATGCCTTGAATTTCAATCTGCTTTGCAGCAAAGTATCCGGTACTCGTCAAAAGTCTGTACGCATATAGACAACTGAAGCTCATTGCAGAAAGCAGTACTGCACTTAGCACTACAGCGCTTGTAACAAAAAACCATCCTGACGGAAGTTCAGGAGATTTGAAAACCTTTTTTTTGCGCCTGTAACTATTATTACTCCTGCGAGGTGCAGACTCGCGTTTATTCGTTGAACGCTTTACTGCCATGGCCAGATTTTCACTTCCAGCTCAAGATAATGCCCTGTGGCTCTCTCAACAGCATGCCGGGCATCATTTATCAGATCCATTGCATCGTCTGACGTACCCTGTGCTTTGTTGACAAGAAAATTTGCATGCAGTGACGAAAAAGCCATACCGCCCTTTCCGCGCCCTCTGAATCCGCACTGGTCCAGCAGTCTGCCGGCACTTATCCCATCAGCGGGATTTTTAAAAACGCATCCGGCGCTGTGTTCCGTCACGGGCTGTGTCTTCTTTTTCAGCAGCGCATTGCTGCGCATTGCATCACGTACTGCAGTGGCAGTGCTCCTGCGCAGTTGCAACGTCACGGCAGCCACCACAAACCATCCTCCGGCAGCAGGAACCGAAAAATGCCTGTATTCACAGCGGCACTGCGACCGCGGCACGCGGATCATGCCGGTACCGGCAGAAAAAATTTCGACGGAAGACAGCACCGAGCCCATGTCGTTGCCGTACGATCCGGCGTTCATGGCTACGGCTCCGCCCACGGTTCCGGGCACCCCCGCCAGACCTTCCAGTCCCGAAAGCCCCTGTGCCGCCAGTCTGCCCAGCAACACCGGCAACCGGACTCCCGCAGCTACACGCACCAGCACACGGTCTTCTGCCTGCGGGTCTGCCCATGCTTCCGGCTCTGCTTTCAGCGCGGGGTTGATTATCACCAGCGGCAATTCTCCGTCGCGGGCCAGTATGTTACTGCCGCGCCCCAGCACAGCCGGAGTGCCTCCCAGACGTTCCAGCACCCGCGGCAGCCCGTCAAAGGCATGCATGTCGTCCAGACGCACTTCGGCAAGGGCCTGTCCGCCCAGCCGGAGTGTGGTGCGCTCTTTCAGCACCGGACCAGAAAGTATCACGGGCTTCACAGCTGTTATTCCCCGTCCAGATAAAACTGTCCCACCGTCCAGATGCTGCCGGCGCCAAGAGTAAGAAAAAGATCACCCGGCCGGAGCGTTTCCGGCAGTGCGGCACGCATGGCATCAAAATCCTGAAAGTAATCCACATCGGTATTGCTTACCTGCCGGATTCCCTGCGCCAGACTCTGACCGCTGACCCCCGGTATGGGAGCCTCACTCGCAGGATAAATTTCCGTCAGCAGCAACTTGTCCACGTTGTCAAAAGCTTTGCAGAAGTCGCCGAACAGCGCCTTGGTTCGGCTGAACCGGTGCGGCTGAAAAGCCACCACAAGCCTGCGCCCGGGGTAGCACGTGCGCGCCGTGGCAAGAGTCGCCGCAATCTCCGCCGGATGGTGCCCGTAGTCGTCCACGACCAGCACTCCGCCGCGCTCGCCTTTGCGCTCAAACCTGCGCCCCACTCCGCGGAAGTTGGCAAGTCCGCGCAGACATACATCCGCCGCGATGCCTGTTTCCAGCCCCACACCTATGGCTGCCAGCGCGTTAAGCACATTGTGTCTGCCGGGCTGCACAAGATTCACTTCGCCCAGATCTTCGCCATGCAGCAGCACCCTGAACCGGCTGGTCTCGCCGCAGGTTACAGTCTCGGCCCGCAACTGATTGTCGGGACCGAAGCCGTAGGTGAGCACAGGCCGTTTGATCTGAGGAAGCAGGCGCCGCACACCGGCGTCATCACCGCACACCACGTTCATGCCGTAAAAAGGCACCTTGTTCATGAAGTTGATGAACGCTGTGTCGATGGCCTGCTGATCATGATAAAAGTCCACATGGTCCAGATCCACATTGGTCACAACATTGACCACCGGCGACAGACACAGGAACGATCCATCGGACTCGTCAGCTTCGGCCAGCAGAAATTCGCCTTCTCCCAGCCGTGCATTGGAGCCGTATGCATTCAGTCTGCCCCCGATGATGACGGTGGGGTCGGTACCGGCTTCGTCAAAAATGGCTGCCGTAAGCGATGTGGTGGTGGTTTTGCCATGGGTGCCGGCTATGGCTATGCCCTTGCGCAGCCGCATCAGTTCGGCCAGCATTTCGGCACGCGGAATAATGGGAATGCCCTTTTCCTGCGCGGCCTGCACTTCCGGATTATCCATGCTCACGGCTGTCGATTTCACCAGCACCTGTGCGTCCGTCACGTTTTCGGCACCGTGGCCGATGAAAATATCTGCCCCCAGACGGCGCAGACGGCGCACGGAAGGACTGTCATTCATGTCGGAGCCGCGCACTTCGAAACCGAGATTGAGAAGCACCTCGGCTATGCCGCACATTCCCGTGCCGCCTATGCCGACCATATGAATTCTGAAAACTTTTCCGATCACGCCGTTATTCTCCTTCCCGCTCAGGCACCAGCGACCTTAAGGGCTTTTTCCTTATCAAATCTTTTGCGCCGCTCACTATGGCGGCTGCAGCCTCGGGTCTTGCCATCCTGCGCATCGCCGCAGACATGCCCTGCAGTCGTCCGTGGTCTTTCAGCAGGTCAATGATCTGTCCTGCCAGCACGGCGGGCGGCATGGACTCAAGATCGCGCTGCGCTATGCTTTGTGCCGCTCCGCGGTCCGCCAGAAAAGCAGCGTTGGCGGTCTGATGGTCGTGCGTGGCAAAAGGAAACGGCACAAACACGGCGGGCACTCCGGCGGCGGCCAGTTCAAATACCGTTGTGGCTCCGGCCCGGCACAGTGCAAGGTCTGTCCAGGCATACGCAGCAGCCATATCTTCCACAAAATCAACCACCGTGGCCTGCACGTCGGCCTTGTCGTATGCCGACCGTACGGTTTCCAGATCGGCAGCGCCTGTCTGGTGCAGTATTTCCACACCGGCGTCCCGCAATTGCGGCAGCATGTTTACGACGGCAAGGTTAAGGGCGTGCGCCCCCTGACTGCCTCCCATCACAAGCAGCCTGCGCGCCGGCACATGCCCTGCGCGGTGCGCACCGGCCGCGGCAATGGCCGCACGCACGGGATTTCCCGTAAGCACAGTCTTGCGCTGCAGAAAATACTCCTGCGGATCGGGAAACGAGATAAAAACCCTGTCCGCTATCTTTGCCAGCAGCCTGTTGGCCATGCCGGGCACACTGTTCTGTTCGTGCACGGCACAGGGCTTTTCGCGCAGCTTTGCAGCCACCATGGCGGCAAAGGCGGCATATCCGCCAAACCCGATAACCACATCCGGGTTAAAGCGGCCCACCAGCCGCATCCCTCTGGCCACCCCGGCTGTCATGGCAGCAAGAGCCAGCGGTGCCTTTAAGCCGCGCCCCATGACTCCGCGTACGGGCAGTCCTTCAAAGCGTATCCCGTGCGCGGGCACGATGCGTGCTTCAGGCCCGTAACTTCCGCCCACAAAAAGAATATCTGCGGCAGGATACTGCCTGCGTATTTCTTCGGCCACGGCCAGTGCGGGAAAGATATGCCCGCCTGTACCACCGGTTGTCAGCAGCACGCGCTTCATTGTGTACTCCCTGCGCTGCGCGAGAAATTAAGCAGCAGGCCGACACAGATAAGCGTGCCCAGCAGACTGCTGCCCCCGTAGCTCAGAAACGGCATGGGTACCCCCTTGGGCGGGGCAACCCCGAGAACAACGGCCATGTTAAGGGTGGCGCCCAGAACCAGAATCATGGTCACGCCGAAGGCTGTCAGCCTGTCGCGCAGGTCCTGCTGACGCACCGCCACGGTGAACGCTCTGTAAAAAAAGACAGCCATCATCACAAAAACCAGCGTCACGCCCAGAAATCCAAGCTCTTCGCCAACCACGGCCATTATGAAATCGTTATGCGCTTCGGGCAGAAAAAACAGCTTCTGATGTCCTGCTCCCAGTCCCACTCCGGCCACTCCGCCCGTACCCAGCGCATACAGCGACTGCACCAGCTGGTAGCCGGTGTCCAGCGCATCGGCAAACGGGTCGAGAAACGCCAGAAGACGCCGCGACCGGTAGGTGGACTGCACGATAAGCAGCCAGGCCCCCCCGCAGGCAAGCAGGGCGGAAGCCGCCAGATACACCCACCGCGTGCCACCCGTAAGGCACATGAAAAACAGAATCATGGCCAGCACCGCAGCACCGCCGAAGTCCGGCTGCAACAACAGCAGAAAACACAGAACGCCGGTAACAAAAAACGGCGGTATGACCCCGCGGCTGAAGGTTTTCACAAGCTCCTGCTTGGCGCTGAGAAAATAGCCGAGATACAGCACCAGAGCGATTTTGGTAAATTCCAGCGGCTGAATGGAAAACGGCCCCGCAGAAATCCAGCGCCGTGCTCCGTTCACCTCTACCCCCAGCGGAGTAAGCGCCAGCACCAGCAGCAGAAAAGCCCCGAAAAGAGCCGGATACTGCATACGGTACAGTACGCCGCGCGGCAGCATGCTCAAAGCGCACATCACGACGAGTCCGGCTCCGGCATAAACAAGCTGCTTCTGAAAAAAGAAGTACTTGCTGCCGTAAAACCGTTCGGCCATGACCGCGCTGGAAGACAGCACCATCATAAGCCCGAAGCCCAGCAGAGCCAGTGCCGCCACAAGCAGCCACCAGTCGGCCGTGCGGATGCCTTCTGCCGTCTGCGCCCTTGCCATCAGTCGTCACGCTCCGCTTTCCACGCGGCCACATTCCGCTTGAAATCTTCGCCGCGTTCCTTGTAGTTGCTGTACAGGTCATAACTGGACGTGGCAGGCGACATAAGCACCACATCGCCCGGCTGTGCCATGGCCGTCATACGTCTGAACGCCGTCTGCAGGTCATGATCCCAGCTCATGGGCACCACATCCGCCCACGCGTGTTCAAAAATTTCTCTGCTGGCGCCGAACAGCCCCACGGCTTTTGCATGACGGCGGACGACGGGAATCAGCGATACAAGATCCCCTCCCTTCCATTTGCCGCCGCACAGCAGCAATACGGGCCTGTCGAAACTTTCCAGCGCCGCCTTCATGGAATCCACCGTGGTGGATTTTGAATCATTGACAAAAAGCACGCCGGCCACCTCGTCCACCTTTTCCAGCCGGTGCTCCAGCGGGGCAAACTCTTCCACCGCCTGCGCCGCCTGCGACTGCGTCACGCCGAAAGCCCGGCAGGCAAGCCAGGCTGCCTCTATGTTGGCCATGTTATGACTGCCCAGCAGCGCCGTGCGCGGAAAACGCCGCACAGCATCGAAAAACTCGCGTCGGGCCGCCAGCGCATAGCGGTCGGCAAGTTCCTCCATGCCGCTTTGCAGCACGGCCAGATCATCCGGCCCCTGCAGGGCAAACAGCCGGAACTTGGCATCAAGGTACTCCTGCATGTCAGCATGGTAATCGAGGTGGTTGGCAGAAATATTTATGAGCACCGCCACTTCGGGCCGCAGTGTGGTGCATGTCTGCAGCTGAAAACTGCTGACTTCCAGCACCAGCACATCGGCGGGAGCCTCACCAGCAGCCACATCCAGCACATATTCCGACAGGGGCGTGCCTATGTTGCCCCCCAGAAAAACACGCTTGCCCGCTGCACGCAGCATGGCCGCGCACAGGCTGACGGTTGTGGTTTTGCCGCTTGTGCCGGTTACAGCCAGCATCGGACTGGTCACGCAGCGCGCAGCCAGGTCAATTTCGGCCATAATTTCCGGCGGGCGGGAGGCATCAAGATACGGCAGCAGTGATGCCACCGGCACGCCGGGGCTGGGTACCAGAATATCGGCACCTGCAAACTGTTCTGCGCTGTGGCTGCCGTAGCGGCAGTCAAATCCCAGTCTAGCCGCCAGCGAGGCGAATTCGGCGGAAACACGGCTTTCGTCTTTTTCGACTATGCGGACTGACGCCCCGAGATGGTGCAGCAGACGTGCGGCAGCCGTGCCGGAACGGCCGGTGCCCACCACCACGGCCACAGCGCCGGAACGTACCGGTGCGGCGGCAGGCGCGTCGTGTGTATGCGGTATAACGGTATGCATATCTGTCTTCCCCTTCAGCGCAGCTTGAGCACTGAAAGCGCCATCAGTCCGAACACGATGGACATTATCCAGAAGCGGATAATGATTTTTGACTCGGGAATGCCTTTCAGTTCGAAATGGTGATGCAGCGGAGCCATGCGGAAAATGCGCTTGCCTCCGGTCATGCGGAAATACCCCACCTGCAGAATGACCGAGAGCGATTCAAGAACAAAAAGCCCGCCGGCCACCAGCATGATGAGTTCCTGTTTGCACAGCACAGCCAGAAAACCCAGCGCGCCGCCCAGACTCAGCGAACCCACGTCGCCCATGAACACCTGCGCGGGGTAGGCGTTGAACCACAGAAAACCCAGACCGGCACCGATAAGTGCGCCGCAGAAAACGGTCACCTCACCCATGCCGGGCACATAGGGCACCTGCAGGTATCCGGCTATCTGGCTGTGTCCTGCAATGTAGATGAAAATGGAAAAAACGATTCCCGCCACCACGGTGGGCCCTATGGCCAGCCCGTCCATGCCGTCTGTCAGGTTGACTCCGTTGGACGAACCGACCAGCACAATCATGGCAAACGGAATGTAGAACCAGCCGAGGTCCGGCTGCAGATTTTTGAAAAACGGAAACGAAAGCACGGTGGAGTACGCCGGTTCCTTGACCAGAAAATACATGGCCACAGCCGCTATGACCATCTGCCACAAAAATTTGGAACGGGCGGTAAGCCCCTGATTGGTCTTGCGCCGCAGCTTGGTATAATCATCCAGAAAGCCCACCAGACCGAAGCCGGTAAACACCAGCATGACCAGCCACAGGTACACGTTGGTCAGGTCGCCCCACAACAGCACGCTGATGATAAGGCTGAAGCCGATAAGCAGCCCGCCCATGGTGGGGGTACCCGCTTTCTGCACATGGCAGGAGACTTCTTCCTGAATGTACTGCCCGCATTTGACGCGCTTGAGCCAGCGGATAAACCGCGGGCCGATGAAAATGGTGATGAGCAGCGCCGTCAGCAGCGCCCACACCGAACGGAATGTGATGTACCGGAACACGTTGAGCAGCGGCAGTTCCGCGCTGAGCGGATACAGGAAATGATACAGCATATGCGGTTATCTCCCTTCCTGACCGTTCTGGACTGCACTGCAGAAGGCTTCCGCAAACGTCTCCAGCCTGTTGCTGCGCGATCCTTTAAACAAGACCGTGCCGGAAGCGATGCCCAGCGCACCGAAAGCACGCAGAAACGCTCCTGCATCGGCCACGGGCACAAACGGGCCGTTCCAGCCCTCGGCGTGCAGTCCTTCCTGCACATGCCCGCCGTGGCCGCCTTTCCAGAAAACGGCCGCGGGGCACGCCCTTCCCAGTGCTCTGCCGAGTTCCGTATGAGCCTGCGCGGCGGCTTCGCCCAGTTCCAGCATTTCGCCCATCACAAAGACCACAGGCTCTCCGCAGGCGTTTTCCGCCGTTGATTCCACCATGCGTCCGGCCGAAAGCGGGTTGGCGTTATAGGTGTCGTCAATGACCAGCCACCGGCCGTAACGACGGCAGTTGAACCGCTGCTGCGGCAATTCGGCAGTGCGCAGCCCTTCGGCTATTTCGGCACTGGTCAGGCCCAGTATATGGGCTGCGGCAGCAACGGCGATGACGTTTTCGGCACCGTAGGCTCCGCGGAAGGGAGCTTCGGTCTCAAATTCGCGGCTTTCCAGCCGTACACGGTACAGCCCGCGGCCTTCACCCGCCGGACCGGCATATTCGCAGAAATACGGCACTGCAGGATCCACAGCCGAAAACAGCCGCAGTTCTCCGCAGTTTTTACGGGCTTCCGCCAGCAGGTCGGGATAATCGGCACTCACCAGTCCCACACCGCCGCGCGCGATATGCTTCAGCAGACGGGCCTTGTAGTGGGCCACGCCTTTGTCGCCCAGACCGCTCAGGTGCCCCTGTCCCACATTAAGCACCACCGCCAGATCAGGGCGCAGCACGCTGCCCAGTTCATCCATGTCCGCAGCCTGACTGATGCCCGCCTCCATCACCCAGAAGCGCTCGTCGCCGGTAGCTGCCAGCATGGAAAGAGGCAACCCTATCTGATTGTTTCTGTTCAGATGATTTCTGGCTGTTGCGCCCCGCACGGAAAGCACATGGGCCAGCAGTTCCTTCACCGTGGTTTTGCCCGCGGTGCCGGTGATGCCGGTGACCACGGCAGAAGCCCCCATACGGTGGTGCAGCGCCAGCCTGCCCAGCGCCGCCACGGTGTCCGGCACGATAAGCACCGGACGGTCCTGCCTGTCCTGCATTTCGTCCATGGAAAAAGGAGGTCTTTCGGCAACCACGGCGCAGGCACCTTTTTCCAGCACTTCCGCCGCAAAGGTATGCCCGTCAAACCGTTCGCCGGATATGCAGAAGAACAATTCGCCGTCGCGCACGCACCGGCTGTCGGTCTGCACACCGGAAGGCACGGTCATGTCCGCTCCGCCCAGCGTTCCCACGGCGCCCAGAGCGTCGCGTATCTGTTCCAGATTCATGCGCACGCCAAAAGCTCCCGCAGGGTTTCCTGATCACTGAAATGTATCTTTGTGGTGCCGATCACCTGATAATCCTCGTGCCCCTTTCCGGCCACCAGCACGGCATCGCCGGGGCGGGCCATTTCCACCGCCGCGGCAAGAGCCTTGCGTCTGTCGGGCTCTTCCACCACATGGTCGCACTGTGCCAGACCGGGTTTGACATCGGCCATGATGGCCACCGGGTCTTCGGTGCGCGGGTTGTCAGAAGTCAGTACCGCCACGTCTGCATGACGGCACACGGCCTGCCCCATAAGCGGACGCTTGGTACGGTCACGGTCGCCGCCGCAGCCGAACACGGCTATGACCCGTGCAAAACCTGCGGCCCGCAGCGCCCTGAGTACATTTTCCAGTGCATCCGGCGTGTGGGCATAATCGACAAACACATTGAGACCCTTGTCATTTTCTATGCGCTCCATGCGGCCGGGCACACCGGAAAAGCTTGCCAGCCCCTGCATGGCCTCAACGGGCAGCCCCATGGCCAGCCCCGCAGCCTGCACCCCTGCAAGATTGCTTGCGTTGAACGCGCCCACCAGCGGCGAACGCAGCTCCCATGTCTTCCCTTCAAAATCCATGGACAGATGCAGCCCCTCGGGCCCGCTTGAAAGTATGGTGGCCTGCAGCACCTGACAGTCCGGCACAACAGTACCCTGTACCGAATAGCCCACACCGCGGCCCAGTTGCGGCAGCAGCCTGCGCCCGTACGGGTCATCGGCATTCACCGCGCAGACTTTGTCCTCGTCTGGCAGTTCAAGAAACAGTCTGGATTTTGCGCTGAAATAGGCTTCCATATCGTGGTGATAATCCAGATGGTCCTGCGTTAAATTGGTCAGCAGCGCCGCGGCAAAACGAGCGCCGGAAACCCGCTGCTGGTCAAGTGCATGTGATGAAACTTCCATGAAGGCGGCTTCGACGCCCGCATCGCGCATGTCCGACAGCATGGAATGCAGTTCAACGCAGTCGGGGGTGGTCATGGGCGCGGCTTCGTCGTGCCCCGGCCAGCGGAAATTCACGGTGCCCAGCAGACCGGTGACGTGCCCGGCAGTGCGGAAAAGATGGTCCAGCAGATAAGTGCATGTTGTCTTGCCGTTGGTACCTGTGATGCCCACAAGCGGAAACCCTGTATCGGCAGTATCATAGCGTGCGGCAGCCAGCAGCCCCAGAGCCGTGCGCGGGTCTTCGGCCACGACCACGGCCGCGCCGCCGGTCTGCACCGGCACGCTGCAGGGTCTGCAGACCACATATGACGCTCCGCGCTCAAGCGCATCGGCAATAAACGCCCCGCCGTCCACGGAAGACCCCGGCAGGGCCACAAAGACATCGCCCTGCCGTACTTTCCGTGAATCAATACGGATGTTCAGCAGTCCGGCGCGCACCGCTGCGGCAAGCGCGTCGAATGAGAGTGTGCTTTTCATGGTCAGGACTGCTCCATAACCCACAGTACGTACTGTGATTCTGTTATATTATCCGGCCACGGCGACCCTGCCGCGGGCTGCTGCCGCACAACGGTGCCCCCGTGCCCTTTAATTTCCGGTATAAGACCCTTACGGGCAAAAACTTCCACGGCGCTGCGCAGGCTGCGCCCCACCACATCCGGTACCACGGTCAGATCATCCGCGGCGGCCACAACGGCCGAAGGCCGCCCGAAGGAACCGGCAACAGGCATGACACGTCCGGAAACCTCGGGAGCGTCTGCCGAAGCCAGACCGCCGGCATCCGCCGGAGATTCGGGCAGCAGTCCGAGGTAGGCCCACGTTCTGCTGACAACAGATTTGAAAACCGGTGCCGCCACCACACTGCCGTAGTGGCTCTTGCGCGGGTTATCCACTGTGACCACCACAATGTGGCGGGGATTGAGCGCCGGAACCAGCCCCACGAACGAGGCCACATATTCGTCGCCGTAGCCGCTGCCGCTTCTGCTTGCTTTCTGCGCTGTGCCGGTTTTGCCGCCCACGTCCAGACCGGCTATATCGGCATGCCGCCCTGTTCCGTCGCCTTCCACCACCTCGCGCAGCATGGCCAGCACCGCGGCTGACGTCTGCTCCGAAAAAATTCTCTCTCCACGGGGCTGGTTCTGCCCGCCGTCGTCCACCAGCCGCAGCGGTCTGGTTACGCCGCCGTTGGCCAGAGCCAGATACGCTTTGGCCAGCTGAGCTCCTGTGACGGCAAACCCCTGACCGAACGACGCGGCAGCCAGATCTACTTCGCGCCATTCACCCGGCGACCGGATTATACCGCGCCCCTCGCCGGGCAGCGGCACGTCGGGACGCCTGCCGAACCCCAGTCTGTCAAGGTAGTCGTAGTATCTGGCGGCGCCCATCTCCAACCCTATCTTGGCCATGCCGATGTTGCTGGAGTAACGCAGCACTTTATCCACGGTAAGCCACTGATGCCGCTTGGTATCGCGGATGGTCACATCGTGCAGCTTCCAGCGGCCGTTTTCGCAGAAGAAAAGACTGTCCGGCTGCACCAGCCCGTCTTCCATGGCCGCGGCAATCAGAAAAGGCTTTACGGTGGAACCGGGTTCCAGCGCATCCATGGCCAGCCGGTTACGCCACATGGAGGGCGCATAGCCTTTGTAGGCGTTGGGGTTGAACGGCGGGTACTCCGCCCAGGCCAGAATGTCGCCCGTGGGCACGTCCACCACCAGACAACCGCCCCAGGCCCCCTCATAACGGCGCACCGCGGCAGCCAGTGCATCTTCTGCAAAAAACTGTATCTGGGCATCCAGCGTCAGCCGCAGGGTTTTGCCTTTCAGCCCTTCGGCAAAGCCCGCACCGTCCATATACAGACGCCGTCCCGCCGCATCACGCTGCACCACCTGTCTGGTGCTCTGACCGGTCAGATACTCGTCAAAAGCCAGTTCCAGCCCTTCCAGCCCCTTGTCATCGGTACCCACAAACCCCAGCAGCCTGCCGGCAAGCTGACGGTAAGGATACAGGCGGCTGTATTCCGTGGTCAGATAAACGCCCGGCACACCGGCACGGCGGATGCGCGCCGCGGCCTTGTCATCCACTTCGCGGGCCACCCACACAAAAGAACTGCGGCGCGAGACCTTGGTCAGCATTTCCGCATAGGTTCTGCCCAGCGCATTAGCCAGCATGCGGGCGGCTTCTCTGCGGTCGGCCACTTCCACGGGGCGTACAAAAACAGATTTGAAATCGGCACTGCGTGCAAGCACAAGTCCGTTTCTGTCCAGAATATCGCCGCGCTGGCCCGTGACCAGTTCTGTGGCATGATGCTGTCTGCTGGCCATAGCCGCCAGCCGGGGACCGTCAATGAGCTGGACATACCATGCGCGGGCCCACAGCCCCGCCCACAGCAGTGCAAAAACCGCCGCAACGGACACAAGCCGTATACCGCTTCTGTCCTTTGGAGGACTGGCGGGTACGGCTTTCGGCTGGCGCTTCAGCTTTTTGTTCGCGGCAGTTCTGCTTTTCAACACCGCCTGTTTCTCCTGCTCATGCTCCGGCTGTGCCTGCGCACCGCCGGTACGGCCTCCCCCCGTTCAGAAAATTTCAGCTCCGTGCGCGGCACCCCTCTCCCCGGATACCTGCCGCCCGCGCTACTCTTCCAGCCTGCGTATCTGGCCCGGTCTTGCGGGCCCCAGCCCCAGACCTTCCGCCAGTTCGCGCAGCCGGTAGGGCGAAAGCAGGTTGTCCCGCTCCGCCTCCAGCTTGGATGCATGACTCTGCTTGCTGTCCAGTTCCACCTGCAGCTTTTTGAGTCCGTAGGCCATGTCCACCCGCTCCACATTCAGCCACACCAGTGTCAACCCCAGCACCAGTCCGCTGATAAGCGAAAGCACCATGCCCAGTATCCAGCTTCCGTATTTCTGCATAACAACGCCTTAAATCCGCTCCGCGGCACGCAGCTTGGCGCTGGAGGCCCTGCTGTTGGCCTGCAGCTCCGCCTGCCCCGCGGTCACCGGTTTGCGGGTCAGCACATTGACCCGCGGCTTTTTGCCGCACACGCACACGGGAATATGCCTGGGGCACAGACAGCCCTTGGCTTCATCTCTGAATGCGTTTTTGACCAGCCGGTCTTCCAGTGAATGAAAGGTGATCACCACAATGCGTCCGCCGGGATTCATCCTGTCGACGATGGCGGCAAGAAAGGTCTCCAGTTCCTCCAGCTCTCCGTTCACGGCCATGCGCAGCGCCTGAAACGTGCGAGTTGCCGGATGGTTGCGGGATTTTGCCCGCCATTTTGCCGGATAGGCGCTTTCCACCACCTCGGCCAGACGGGCCGTGGTTTCTATGGGATTGCGGGCACGCGCGTCAACGATGGCCCGGGCTATCCTGCCCGCCATGGGATCTTCGCCGTACGTGCTTATGATTTCCTTAAGACGCTCCACGCTGCCTGTGTTCACCAGCACACCGGCAGACGGCATATCACCGGAAGGGTCCATGCGCATGTCCAGCGGGCCGTCAGCGTAAAAGCTGAATCCGCGGGAAGGAGTGTCTATCTGCATAGAGGAAACACCGATGTCTATCAGCGCCCCGTCCAGCCCGGTCCAGCCAATTTCGTCCATGATGGCGGCAAACTGACTGTAACAGGCATAGCGGGTGGTCACGCGGTCGCCGAAAGGAGCAAGCCTTCCGGATGCGGCGGCAAGCGCCTCGCGGTCACGGTCCAGCCCCAGCAGCCAGGCATCTCCGCCGCAGCGGTTCATTATCGCTTCGCTGTGTCCGCCAAGACCGAGCGTACCATCCAGATACCGCCCGCCCCTGACCGGCGAAAGATAATGCAGCACCTCGTCCAGCAGCACAGGAACATGAGCTGTGTACTGATGCCGGTTGTTGTCATGCCCGTTGTCTGCCGTCACAAGTCGCCTCGCATTGTACTGTTGCCTCAGATGGGAAAATCCACACCGCTTTCCGCCAGTTCGTCCGTCACGTCCCCGAAGTCCTGACCTATCACCGCTTCGAGTTCTTCTTCGCTCCAGATTTCAAACCGGCTGCCCTGCCCCACGATCACCACTTTTTTCGTGATGCCCGCGTATTCCATATGCGCTCTTGAAAGTTTGACCCGGCCTTGTTTGTCCACGCAGAGTTCTTCCACTCCGCCTATGACCAGCCGCCTGAAGTCACGCATTTTGCGCGAAGGATTTTTTATGCGGGCAAAACCCGCCTCAAACTTTTCCCAGTCTTCGGGGGTATAGGCCACAAGACAGCCGTCAAACGTGGTAAGGGACACCCTGCCTTCGGGGCTAACCGCGAGTAATGCATCGCGAACCTCCGGAGGGAGCATCAGCCGGCCCTTAGGGTCCAGACTGCGATATGAACGTCCCTTGAAACTCATACTGCGTCCTCTACCACGTTTTACCACACTTTACCACCCCATCTATTATATGTTGGCGTGTGTCAATGAGTGCGCGTGATTTTTACAGAAAAGAGAACGGCAGAATGAATCAAGACGCTTGACAAGCGCTGGCAATTGAAAAAGAATCGGCCTTATGAGAACGAAAATAATCGCAACAGTGGGCCCTGCCTCTTCGGGCCGGGAAACCCTCTCACGGCTGATTCAGGCCGGAGTACGCATATTCCGGCTCAATTTTTCACATGGTGACGCCTCGCAGTTTGTTGATTTGATTGCTCTCATGCGACAGCTGGAGGCGGAATACCAGACACCCATAACCCTGCTGCAGGATCTTTCCGGCCCTAAAATCCGTATAGGTGAACTGCCGGACGGCGCCCTGACGCTGGCAAAGGACGACCGTATCCTGCTGGGCATTCCCGGCAAGGCGGCGGCAGACGGATTACCCTTCGTTCCGTTCACGCACAAGACAATTCTTGACGGCATGGAACCGGGCGACAGGGTGGTGCTGAGCGACGGCGGACTGCAGTTCCATGTGGAAAGCAAGGTCGGCCCCGATCTGTTCTGTCTGGTGGCAAACAACAGCGGTATCATAACCTCGCGCAAGGGCCTTGCCCTGCCGGGCAAGCCTATCCACCTGGCCGCCCTGACCGAAAAAGACAAAAAAGATCTGCAGGACGGGCTGCGCATGGGCGTGGATGCCGTGGCGCTTTCGTTTGTGCAGACGCCCGAAGATGTGGCCGAAGCCAAGGCACTCATCAAGGCGGCAGGCCGCAACGTGCCTGTAATTGCCAAACTGGAACGGCGCAACGCCGTGGACAGGCTGGAAGAAATTCTGGAAGTGACAGACATTGTCATGGTGGCCCGCGGCGATCTGGGTGTGGAATGCCCCCTGCCCGAGCTGCCCGCCATGCAGAAGCGCATCATCCGCGCCTGCAACCGCAAGGCAAAACCGGTTATCGTTGCCACGCAGATGCTGCTTTCCATGGTCAACAGCCCCAGCCCCACCCGCGCCGAAACCACTGACGTGGCCAACGCGGTGCTGGACGGTGCCGACTGCGTGATGCTGTCGGAAGAAACGGCCATGGGCAACTTCCCTGTGGAGACGGTTCAGTTCATGCGGCAGATAGTCCGCGCGGCCGAAGAGCTGCATCTGGAGCAGTCTTCTGTGCTGCCCCCGCTTGATGAGCAGAAGACACCTGATTTTCTGGCCTATTCCGCATGTCTGCTGGCCGACAAGACCTGCGCGGGTGCCATAGTGGCACACAGCATGTCCGGCAGCGCGGCACGGGTGCTATCCGCCCGCAGACCCCGTCAGACCATCCATGCGCTTACTCCCGATGACGAAGCGCTGCGCTTCCTCAACTTTTCATGGGGCGTATGGCCCCACAAGGTTGATGAAACACTGCCGGGTCATCTTGAGCGTGCCGAACTCTTTGTGGACAACGCGCCGCAGTTTGAAGACGGGGCCGAAGTGGTGATAACAGCAGGACAGCCCAAGCCCGGTGAAAAACCCCGCGGCACCAACCTGGTAAAAATATACAGAAAATAGAACATGAGCGCGGTAAAATCGACCATACCTGACAATATTTCGGAAGAATATTATCAGATCAGTATCGAGATTCTGAACAGCTTCCCGAAGTACAGGCCGCCGCTCGACCTGTTCCGCTTTCGAGAAGACATCGCACAGCTCCAGCCGCTCTTCCGCAAGGGAGAGCGGCTTTCCAACGAGAATATAGAACAGCTGCGCGAACTGTGCATCGGCGGCGATGTCTTTGTGGCGCGGTCAGACAGGGCCATCTACTCCAAGCACATCATCAAGCAGCTTGATCTGGTACTGGTGGATGACAACCTGAAACCAGCAGAAGTGGCCGAAATCTGCATAATGGCACTGGGCCAGCGGCTGAGCGATTTTCTGGAGCAGCCGGTTAAACCGGTCTTTGATCTCTTTTACCGCGATGTCATGGTATTTACGGAATACATATGGCAGGACAGACACCGCCTGCGGTCTTTCATGCGCCGCGTCAGCCGCACCCACACGCTGGTCAGCCACTCGCTGAACACGCTTTTTGTGGGGCTGTGGCTGCTGCTAGAAACTGACGCCACCCTCAAGCGCCGTCTGCTGGACAGGGCCGCGCTGGCGCTGCTGCTGCACGATCTCGGTATGGCAAAGGTGCCGGCGTTCATCCTTTCCAAAACCACTCCTCTCAAGCTGGAAGAACGCGACAAAATAACGCCGCACCCGCTTATCGGCGCAAAAATAATGCATAAGCTGGGTCTGGCCTTTGACGAAATGCGGCAGGCGCAGATGGAACACCACGAACGGCTGGACGGTTCGGGCTATCCGCAAAAGCTCGGAGCCGACCGCGTCAGCCGCATGGGCCGCATTGCCGCCGTGGCTGATTCCTTTTCCGCCATGATCTGTCAGCGCCCTTACGCCAAAGCCATGGATCCCATGACCGCGGCCGCGCATCTGGCCAAAGACAGACAGAAATACGACCCCAAATACACTGCCAAACTGCAGACCGCCGTGGCCCAGAACCTTTTTGAGCCTCCCGCGCAAACCAGTCCCCCCGCAGCCTGACAGACAAGCGCCGTCCGCGGCGCTTGTTTTTTTACTGCCCGCGTAAAGGGTACGCCCCAAAACGCACCCGCCCGGTACCGCCGGACCGGAACCGGCACCCGCAGCATACCGGCTGCCCCAAACAGACTGCCCCAGACAGGCTGCGGCCTCCGGCACCAACGCCCCGCTACAATCCCAGCACACGGTACAGGGCAGTCATATCCATGCTGCTCCTGACCACGGCCGCCAGTCTGTCCAGCGCGCCGTCAATGCTGTATGGGGCCACCACCCGTCCCACCGGTTCCAGTCCGGCGCGGCGGCGCAGCGCATCCAGAAACGCGCGGCGGAAATCGTCTTCGTCAAAAATACCATGCAGATAGGTTCCCCAAACCGTACCGTCAGTGTCGCCCAGTCCCAGCGGAGCACCGCTGTCATCGCGCAGCACTGTCCGCACAGGTCCGTTTGCGGTGGTGCTTCCGTGATGAATCTCGTACCCGCTCACACGGCATCCCGTATCGCAGTGAAGCCCCGCAGTGCGGGCCAGCGTTTTATGCCGGCCCATCACGGTTTCCACAGGCAGCAGCCCCAGTCCTTTGCGGCTGCGGGCGCCGGACTCCACACCGTGCGGGTCGGTTACTGATGTTCCCAGCATCTGAAAGCCCCCGCAGATGCCTACCACGGGACATCCTGCCCCGGCGAGAGCACGGATGCGGGCCCCCATGCCGCTATTCTCCAGCGCTGCCAGATCGGCCAGCGTGTTCTTACTGCCGGGAACAATAAGCAGATGCGGCATTCCGCAGGCGTCCAGCGCCTCCGCAGTACCTGCCACCCGCAAGCGCACGTCGGGTTCCGCGCGCAAAGCGTCCACATCGGTAAAGTTGGAGATGTGCGGCAGGTCGACAAGTACCGCTTCCAGCATTCCGTGCGGCCAAACACTTTCCGGCATGCCGCCACAGGAACCGCGCAGAGCCTCTTTGAAGGAAACGGAATCCTCTTCGGGCAGTCCCAGACCGGAAACATACGGCACCACACCGTAAAACGGGCAGCCGGTGCGTTCCGTCACATACGTCAGAGCGGATTCGAGCAGCGAGGCGTCACCGCGGAACATGTTCAGCACAAAACCGGCCACAAGATCGCGTTCCCAAGGGTCCAGCAGTTCCCATGTGCCCACCAGCGCGGCAAAGACTCCGCCGCGGTCGATGTCACCGGCAATCAGCACCCGGGCCTGTGCATGGCGTGCCATGGCCATGTTCACTATGTCGTGCTGCTTCAGGTTGATTTCGGCGGGGCTGCCAGCCCCTTCCAGCACCATCACGTCATGTTCGTCCGCCAGCGAATCATATGCAGCGCAGGCCCGGGCAAAAGCCTGCGGTTTATAGGCCATATATTCGCGCACCCGCATGTTGCCCACCGGCCTGCCCATGACAATGACCTGAGACCCCGTATCAGAACTGGGTTTGAGCAGCACCGGATTCATGCGCACGTCAGGTTCCAGCCGGCACGCCGCCGCCTGAACGGCCTGAGCGCGCCCGATCTCAAGACCGTCGGGGGTCACAAATGAATTGAGTGCCATGTTCTGCGACTTGAAAGGCGCCACAGACAGACCGTCCTGCAGCAGAATACGGCACAGGGCCGCAGTGAGGATACTTTTACCTGCATTGGAGCAGGTGCCCTGAATCATCAGCGCCGGAGTGCGGCTGCGTGAGACAGAAACGGAAAACGTTTTTTGCGCCAAGGTGCTCATCCGAAGGCAGATACAGCATTTCCACGGGGCTTGCCAGCGTTTCCGGCTGCCGGTGCATGCGGCGGCTGCAGCTTATTATTGACAATGGCGCATTTCCGTGCAGCATAAAAGATAACAGGATACTACCATGCGCATTCTTATTCTGGCCAAAGATACCGAGGAAGCAGCCCCCTACAGGGCCGTACTGCAAACGCTCCGCGTGGAAGCGCACGAGGTGCACGATACGCAGGCGGCGCTGGAAGCGCTGCGTGAAAAACCGTTCAACGGCGTACTGATCGACATGCCCACACTGCTGCGCATGGCGGGCAAAGGCCGCAACGAACTGCAGAATATTCTGAGCCTGTACCCCTGTCTGCACGCCCGTCCGGACAAGCAGACAGGCATCATCATTCTGGGACAGGAAGGTGACCCGCATGAAAACGTGCGCCGGTTTATAGAAACGCGTTGCAAAAACTTTTCCCCGCGCACCATCCGGCGCGATGCACGCCTCGACGTCCATTTCAACATCCTCATGTCCACGTCTGCCCTGTTTACTCCGCAGACCACGGTAAAAACATGCACCATGAACATTTCTGTTCTGGGCTGCTTTGTTTTTTCCGTGGCGGTATGGCAACCGGATACGCAGGTGTGGATACAGTTTGTCGATCTGGAGGACAAAACACCGGTGGTGGCAAAGGTGTGTCAGGTACAGCGCTGGGGCAAGGGGTGCAAAATCCCCGGCGTGGGGCTTGAATTTCTGTCACTTACCGACAACCAGATTGCCGGCCTGCAGAACAGCTTTGCCCAGCAGGCAGAAGACCCGGCCCCCCACGGTCAGTAGCACCGGCTCCGCAACGCCTTGCCGCCCTGCTTTCCATCACGTATACTGCGGCCGTTTCTTCTGTTTATGATAATATTTCAAGCTGCATATACGAGGCCGCGTCATGAAAAGCCCCCTGCGCACGGTGTCCGTCATCATACTGGTTCTATTTGCCCTGCTGGCGGGTGCCGCCGGTATATTTGTGGCCACATTCGACCCCAATGATTACAAAAGTCTCATCACACGCGAAGTGCAGAAAGCCACGGGCCGCACTCTGGTGCTCACCGGCACGCTGGAACTGTCGCTCTTTCCGTGGATAGGCATCAGCACCGGCCCGTTGCTGCTGGGCAATCCCGCCGGCTTCGGCGAAGACGCCTTTCTCAGGGCCGAAGACCTGCAGCTGCATGCCCGGCTGCGCCCTCTGCTGCACAAAGAACTGCACATAGACAGAGTGGTGCTGTCGGGTGTTTCGGTCCACCTCATGCGCAATGTCAAGGGTACGCCCAACTGGCTGTTTTCACCGGCCGGCAATGCTCTGCCCCCCGCCGGAACAGACACCGCACCATCCGGCGCGTCTCAGGCCGCTGCGGGAGCCGGTCTGGCCGCGTTCAGCGTGCAGTCGGTACAGGTGTGCGATGCCTCGGTACAATACACTGACATGCAGACCGGTCTTGCGGCGGCCGCCACCGGCATATCACTTACCACCACCGCTATCGCCCCCGGCAGGACATCGGACATCAGCCTTGAAGGAAACTGGCTGCTGACCAGCCCTGACATGCAGGGCACGGCCTCGCTGACCACCCGTCTGGAGCTGGGCGAAACGCTGGAAACCGTAACCGCAGCCGACACCAGCCTGCGCATCACGGCTTCGGGGCCGTCGGTCCCTTCCGGCAGGGCCACTCTGGAAGCCGCGGGCGATCTGCGCTTCAACATGCCGGACATGACTGTCACGGCAAACGGTCTGCGCATCAGCACCATGGACTCGACGCTCACAGGCACGATTTCGGCCGACCTGATGCGCAATGCGGTGCAGGCATCGATCCATGCGGAATCGCCCCTGCGCCGCACGCTGGAACAGCTGGGCATGCCGCTGCAACTGCCGGACGATACAGCCCTTGCACTGCAGGCAGATATCAATCTGACCGCAGCAGCCGACAGGCTGACCGTGCACAGGCTGACGGGGCGTCTCGACAAGACCGCCTTTTCCGGCAATGCCACGCTGGTGCCGGAAGTGTCCCCTGATATCCGGTTTGCGCTGGCCGCAGACAAGGTGAATCTGGACATGTACCTGCCGCAGGAACAGAGCATGAAAAACGCCGAGCCGCAGCAGACCGGCAAGTCGGCGTCCGGCAAGCCCGCGTCCGGCAAAGCTGACCGGCGGCAGAGCACCATGCCCGGCACTGCACCCGCTGCACAGTCTGTTGCGCCGCAAGCCGGCGGAACAGACACCACCGGCGCTGACGCTGCATCTCGCGAACGGCTGCGCAGGCTCCGGCTGGACGGCAACGTGAGTATAGGCACACTGCAGGCCCGCGGGCTGGAAGTGACCGGCCTGACTGCCCGTGCCCTCGCCGCTGACGGCGTACTGCGCATCGACCCGCTGGACATGGCAGCTTACGGCGGACGCGTGACCCTGAGCGCCGGTGCCGACACCACCGCCGCCCTGCCGGTTGTGCGCGGCGCACTGCACGTTTCCGGTCTGCAGGTGGAACAACCCGTGACCGTGCTGGCGGGCAGAAAGCTGCTTTCAGGCATACTGCAGACCAGAATGAACGTTCAGGGAAAAGGCCTGCAGTGGGCTGCCCTTGCGCCGTCGCTGTCCGGCAACGGATCGGTGTCACTCACCGAAGGGGTTGTACACGGCGTACAGATAGTTCCCGCGGAAGCCTCGTCCCACCTGCGGCAGGAAAGTCAGGTCAAACGTCTGGACAAGGCCGCCAGACAGCAGCGTTTCGACAGCCTGACCGGCACATTTGACATTGTTTCCGGCAGGGTGACAAACAATGACATGAAACTCACCTCCTACGACCTGAGCGGCACGGGGGCGGGCTGGGCCGATCTGCCGTCGGGCACCGTGAACTATCAGGCCCGACTGCATGTAACAGGGCTGCCCGTTATTCCCGTCAGCATCACAGGGCCGCTTGCAGCGCCGTCATACGGGCTGGATGTGGCCGGATTTACCGGAAACATTTTAAAAGGTGTCGGCAACCTGCTGAAAAAACCGGCCGATACCGGAATTGAAACGCTGGAAGATGTGGGCGGTCTGCTGCGGCAGATGTTCGGCAGACCCGCTTCCAGGTAGCAGACACCGCCGCGCAGTCTTCTACATCGCGGCGGACAAACAAGGAGAACACCCATGTCCGTCACACCGGCCGGCATGCCGGCAGAAGGTTCGCCCGCCCCCGATTTCGCACTGGCAGACAAGGACGGAACCACGCATACCCTGCAGTCTTTCAACGGCAGGTGGCTTGTGCTGTACTTTTACCCGCGGGCAAACACCCCCGGCTGCACGCGCGAAGGCAAAGACTTCACTGATCTGCTGCCGCGGTTTGAGGCGCTGGGCTGCACCGTGGCCGGTGTCAGTCCTGATTCGTTGAAATCGCTGTGTAATTTTGCGCAGAAACAGGAACTTGCCGTCACGCTGCTGTCCGACAAGGAAAAAGATGCGGCCTCTGCATACGGTGTTTACCGCATGAAAAAGAGCTACGGCAAAGAATCGCCGGGCATTGTGCGGTCCACATTTCTCATCGACCCGGCAGGCATACTCCGCCGCGTATGGTCGCCCGTAACCGTGGACGGTCATGCCGCCGCAGTACTGGACGCACTGGAACTCCTTGCGGATTCATAGGTTGCGGTTATCCGCCTTGACAGGTGGCTCCCCCGTTGTTACCGCTTCAGGCAGTCATAAGACAACCTTCCGGGCTGTCTGCATGATGCGGACGGCGCTGCCGGCCTGTCATCCATGGCCCTGCTCCACGGGAGAAACGCATGAATCTGGCACACAGAGAGGCCGAAATTCTGGCCACCATCATAGAGCGCTACATCGCCACGGCCGCCCCAGTGGGGTCTGTTTCCGTGGCCAGACGCTCCGGCCTGCGGCTTTCCGCCGCCAGCATGCGCAATACCATGGCCGAACTGACTGACAAGGGGTATCTTTCGCAGCCGCATGCCTCGGCGGGACGCATTCCCACAGCGCGCGGGTTCCGGCTGTATCTTGACGCACTGCTCAAAACGCGGCCCCTTTCCCGCGACGAGCGTTCAGCCATTCTCAACGAACTGACAACCCACGGACTGGAAATATCCGACATGCTGCGCGAGGCTTCGCGCATGCTTTCGGCACACTCACGTCAGGTGGCCGTTGTGCTGGCCCCCAGCAGAGACGAAGTGCGCTGGCATACCATTGATTTTGTTAAAATCAGTGACACGCTGGTGCTCACCGTACTGGTACTGGAAGGCGGGCTGGTGCGCAATCATGTGCTGAGCGTGGAAACACCGGTAACGCAGGACGAACTGGTACGCTACGGCAACTACCTGAATGAATACTGTAAAGGGCTTACGCTGTCTCAGGCACGGGTGCGTGTGGCGCGCGAACTGCAGGCGGCGGAAGCGCATCTTGAAGCGCTGTATTTCCGCGCTCTCGGGCTGGCCCGGCTGGCTTTCGAGCATATGGAGGACGACCGCGAGGTCTTTATCAACGGTACGCTGAACATGCTTGATCAGGCGGAATTTACAGACCATACCCGCATACGCGACATGCTGGCGCTGCTTGAAGAACGCAACAGCATTCTGGAACTGCTGGACAAAGCCATACTGAGCGATTCGGTGACGGTCAGCTTCGGGCAGGAAGACGAAAACGAAGGCACCGCGCCTCTGGGGTGCAGCGTGGTTTCCGCCCCGTACGGGGGACTGCAGCAGGCCTCTCCCGCAGGGGTTGTCAGCGTGCTGGGCCCGCTGCGCATGAACTACCGGCAGGTACTGCCGGTGGTTGACTGTATCTCAAAGACCCTTACTACATTGTTGCAGGACAGGTTCGGCACCGAACATTCGGACTGAGCCACAGCTACCCTGCTGTTCTGAAACGTGCCCGCTCCGGCGGGGGCGTTCTGTACGCGCATCATGACGGCTATGCCGATGTTTTGAATATAAAGGAGATTCTTCAAAAATGGCGAACGACGAAACCCGTGACATACCTGCAGAAAACGAAGAACTGGCTGCCGAAGCCGCCCGCGGTGCGGAGCAGGAGGCGGCACAGGGCGCCGCTGACGCGCTGACCGGCGAAGAAGTGGCAGCCCTGTGCAGGGAACGAGTCTGTCCGGCATGTGACGAACACCAGAAGGCCGAAGACATCCGCCTGCGTGCACTGGCCGAGCTGGAAAACGTGAAAAAACGGCTGGAACGCGAACGTGAAGAACATCTGAAATATGCCGCGGAAAAAGTGCTTTCCGACCTGCTGCCCACTCTTGACCACCTTGACCTTGCCCTGCAGTACGGTTCATCCGACCCCGCCTGCAAAAACATGGCAGTGGGTGTGGAAATGACCCGCAAGCTCTTTCTGGACGCGCTGGCAGGTCACGGCCTGCAGCCCGTGGGCGAAAAAGGCCAGCCCTTTGACCCCGCTCTGCACGAGGCCGTAAGCAAGGAAGAGGCTCCCGGCACGGAATCAGGCACCATCATCGCCGTCATGCAGCGTGGATACCGCCTCAAGGAGCGCCTGCTGCGCCCCGCCAAAGTCACTGTCAGCGCCTGATCCGCGCTGTTCCGTCCGGTCACTTCCCGCAAAGACTCATACAGTTTCAACACCGCGGCCTGCGGTGCGCACTGACGCACCGCAGGCCGCGCTTTATTCCGGCTGCCGGTTTTCAGCTTCCGCGGCACTGGGCCGCGCCATATCCGCTGCGCTGCCGCCACACGCCCCCCGTCCCGCACCACAGCTCTTTCCGCCATACACCGCAGCGGACAGGTTCCGGCAGACTTCCGGCCCGCAGCCTGCGTCGGGCTGGCATAATTCGCACAAACAGCGTATGGCTGATAAAAAGCTCTCATCCGGAGGTCGCCATGAACGCAGCTACCGCACCGCTGGACCGCATACACAGCTTTATCGCCGCGTACACCGCACGGCACGTGGAAGACGTGGTCGCGTGTTATGCCCCTTCTCAGGCCATTGCCGCCATCGGCACCGACAGAGAACAGAACTACGTGGGCCCCGATGCCATGCGCCAAGGGCTGGCCACCGACTTTCTGTCATTCGACAGGGCGGAAATAGACATAGTATGGCACCATGCCGGAACAGAAGGCGACACCGGCTGGGTGGTGGCCGCCTGCCGTGCGCTGTTCGCCCTCGGACAGGAAGAGGTGCATGTGGCCCTGCGCCTGTCCGCAGTACTCAAGTGCTATGACGGCAACTGGCTGCTGCTGCAGACGCACTTTTCCTTTCCTTCTTAGCGGGCAGCCGCGGCATACCGTGCAGGCCCTGCAATACCGGCATGTTAGGGCAGGCTCTGTTTGCGAAACAAAAAGCGGCATTTCCCCAACATGCCGTATACACGGCATATATTCCGCCAAAAACACGTCAACATCCCGCTTTTGTGCAAAAAAAAAGCATCCCGCCCCTTGCCCGTCTGAAAAACAGTCTTAATTTTCCCTCGAAACGAAAAATTCACCGCCGCAGAGCCGGCAGATTCAATATCGATCTCTTGAGGAGGATTAGTATAATGGGCAAGATTATTGGTATCGACCTTGGGACCACCAACTCCTGTGTCTACATCATGGAAGGCAAGGACCCCAAGTGCATCACCAACCCCGAAGGCGGACGCACCACACCTTCCGTGGTGGGCTTTACCGACAAGGAACGCCTTGTGGGTGACATTGCAAAACGTCAGGCCGTGACCAACCCCGAACGCACGGTTTTTGCCATCAAGCGTCTGATGGGCCGCAAGGCCGACGCCCCCGAAGTGGCCCGCTGGAAGGAACATTCCCCCTACCAGATCGTGGCAGGTCCCAACGGCGACGCCTATGTGGAAATCGAAGGCCGCAAGTACAGCCCCGCCGAAGTATCCGCCATGGTGCTGGCAAAGCTGAAAGCCGACGCGGAAGCCTATCTGGGCGAAACCGTGACCGAAGCCGTCATCACCGTGCCCGCTTACTTCAACGACTCGCAGCGCCAGTCCACCAAGGACGCAGGCCGCATAGCCGGTCTTGATGTCAAACGTATCATCAACGAACCCACGGCTGCTTCGCTGGCATATGGTTTTGACAAAAAAGCCAACGAAAAAATCGCCGTATTCGACCTCGGCGGCGGCACTTTCGACATTTCCATTCTGGAAGTGGGCGACAACGTGGTTGAAGTGCGCGCCACCAACGGCGACACCTTTCTCGGCGGCGAAGACTTCGACCAGCGTGTCATCAACTACCTTGTGGAAGAATTCCGCCGCGAAAACGGCATAGATCTTTCCCGCGACCGCATGGCTCTGCAGCGTCTGAAGGAAGCAGCAGAAAAAGCCAAAAAAGACCTTTCCACCTCCATGGAAACGGAAATCAACCTGCCGTTCATCACTGCCGACCAGACCGGTCCCAAGCACCTGATGATCAAGCTTTCGCGCGCAAAGCTGGAAAAGCTGGTGGAAGATCTGGTGGAACGCACCATCGAACCCTGCCGCAAAGCACTGTCCGATGCCGGTCTTTCCGCTTCTGAAGTGGACGAAGTGGTTCTGGTGGGCGGTATGACCCGTATGCCGCTGGTGCAGAAAAAAGTTGCTGACTTCTTCGGCAAGGAACCCAACCGTTCCATGAACCCCGATGAAGTTGTCTCCATGGGTGCAGCCATTCAGGGCGGCATTCTGGCAGGTGACGTCAAGGACGTGCTGCTGCTCGACGTGACCCCGCTTTCGCTGGGTATCGAAACTCTGGGCGGAGTGTTCACGCGCCTTATCGAGCGCAACACCACCATTCCGACCAAGAAGAGCCAGACATTCACCACCGCCGCGGACAACCAGCCTTCGGTGTCCATCCATGTGATGCAGGGTGAACGTCCCATGGCGTCCGACAACATGACTCTGGGCCGCTTTGAACTGACCGGCATTCCCGCCGCACCGCGCGGTATGCCTCAGATTGAAGTCAGCTTCGACATTGACGCCAACGGTATTGTAAACGTTTCCGCCAAAGACCTCGGCACCGGCAAAGAGCAGTCCATCCGTATCACTGCTTCTTCCGGTCTTTCCGAAGACGAAATCCAGAATCTGGTCAAAGAAGCGGAAGCGCATGCCGATGAAGACAAAAAGAAGAAAGAACTCATCGAAGCCCGCAATCAGGCCGACTCGCTTATCTACACCACCGAAAAGTCGCTGAGCGACCTTGGTGACAAGCTGGAAGCCGACCTGAAAAAGGAAATCGAAGACAAAACCGCAGCGCTGAAGACCGCCATGGAAGGCAGCGATGTGGACGCCATTAAAAAGGCTACCGACGAGCTTTCGCAGGCATCGCACAAGCTGGCTGAAAAGCTGTATGCACAGCAGCAGGCCGGTGCTCAGGGTGCCGCAGGCGCAGAAGCCGGAGCCGGTGACGCCGGAGCAAAGGCATCTCAGGACGAAGATGTGGTGGATGCCGACTACACCGAAGTAAAGAACTAGCGCGGGGTGACGCGCTCCGGCCTTGCATTCCGGCCGGAACATGATTAGCTTGGCCTGATCCGCATTTCCGCGGGTCAGGCCTTTTTCATGACCGATATCATCCAGGCCTCTTTTTATTCTGAAAGCCGGACTCCGCTGCCGGCAGAAACCTTACGGACAGCTACTCCGATGCGCCATACCCCATTCTTCCGCCGGTCCGCCTTTGTCGCCGCCATGCTGATGGCGGCCATGATCGCCTTTTCATCCGGCTGTGTTTCAAAAAAGGTTCTTACCCCGCCCGAACAGACAACAGTTCCGGTGGCTGATGATCTGCTTTCCGACGCTGCACAGGCTTACAGCGGCGGCGACTACGCACGCAGCGAGCGCCTGACCAAAAGTCTGCTGGACAGCGACACCCTGACACTTAAAGAACGCCTGCGCGTGCTTGAACTCTTTGCGCTGAGCGCAGCTGCCAACAATCATGCCCATCTGGCGCTGGATGCGCTGGAACAGTGGCGTGCCGCGGCACGGCTGCAGGGAGAAGACGCCCGGACCATGCAGCCCTGGCGGCAGGCATGGCGCGCGGCCGTGCACCACATGAAAGACAGCGCACAGGCTCAGGAAACCGCGGCAGCGGTTGCCGGAGATGCTGCCGCTCCGTGGACGCTGCGCATCGACGCCGCCCTGACTCTGGCCCGGCTGCTCATCCGCGATGAAGCCGCACAGGACGCCGCAGTGCAGCTGGAAGGTATCTGGCTGCAAGCGCCCGACAATGCAGTGCGCGCGGAACTGGAAAAGCGTCTTTTCGCCGACCTCGGCCGCGCCGATGCGGCTGCGCTGAAGCAGCTTTCCGACACACTGACGGCAGACAACACCCCGCGCTTCCCCTATGCGGTCATAGCACTGGAGCAGGCCCGCAGACTGGCAGCAGACACGGCCACATGGCCGCAGGCCTGGCAGTCGCTGGCTTATCTGCGCGCACATGCAAAGCTTGCTTCCGAAGGACTGGCAGACAGCATACTGGCGCCGCTGGAACAGCAATACGGCAGGCCGGAACAGGGCATAGCCCTGTGTCTGCCGCTGACAGGTCCTTACAGCGGCATCGGCTGGAAGGTGGCCCGCGGTGCCGGCACCGCACAATGGCAGATGGCACAGGACGGCATGAACCTGAGCCTGCGCATCATCAATACCGACGCCACCGGCTGGGAAAAGGAACTGAAGCAGCTGCCTGCAGGATACACACTGGTAGGCGGCCCGCTGCGGTCCGATATATTCCAGACAGCGCAGCGGCAGGGACTGACCGGCAACCACGTGTTCTTCACATTTCTGGCCTCTCTGGACCAGGGAGTCGAAGGCACACAGGCATGGCGCTTTTTTCCTGCCGCCACAGACCAGACAGACGCGCTGCTGCAGTTCGCCGTAAGCGGACTGGGCATCGACTCCATGGGAGTCATGGTGCCGGAAGAAGCCTTCGGCAGGAGAATGCGTGATCTTTTCTCGCAGCAGGCTGCAACGCAGGGTGTAGGTCTGCATCATGCATCATACAACCCGGCGGATGTCACCTCATGGGGCGAATCTGTCCGCAGATTCCTTGGTGCGGCCGGCGCAAAGGACGCTCTGCCGCCCGACACCCCCTTTCAGGCCGTGTTTCTGCCCGACGGCTGGAAAGCAACCGAAGTGCTGATTCCCTACTTTTTCTTTTATCAGGAAGACCGGCTGGTGCTGCTGGGGTCAAGCCTGTGGGGACGCACTCTGGCGGCCAAAAACAACGTCGATGTACGCAATCTCGGGCTTGCCGTCTTTCCCGATGCGTGGAACCCCCATCTGGAAAGCCCCGCCGCGCGCCAGCTTGCCGAAGGCATGCAGGAGGCAGGCACAGGTACTCCTGATTTCTGGTCGGGACTCGGGTATGATTTTGTCCGCTTCGGGGCGCGCCTCGGCCTGAAAGATACGGCAGACGCCGCCACGGTCAACGCCCGCATCGCCGAAGCGCAGATGATGGATTTCAGCATGGCCCCCATCCGGTGGGATGCCGGCGGGCACGCTTCGCAGAAACTGTTTCTGTTTCAGCCTTCCGCTGACGGCGCCGTGCCGCTGGACAAAGACGCTTTTGCCAGCAGGCTCAAGCGGGTCCGCGAACGGCACAATCAGCGGCTTGAAATACTGCGCCAGCAAAAAGCCGGCAACTAACGTTATGACAGACATGCACCGGCAAAGACGGGCGGCCCTGCCGTCCGCCCGCACCGGCAGGAGATACGACGCATGAGCATTTCAAAGGAACAGGTGGCGGCCATTGCCGGTCTTGCCCGCCTGCAGCTGGACGAAGACAAGAAAGAACTGTTCGCCGGACAGTTCGCCCAGATTCTGGAATATATGGACACCCTGAACGAAGTGGACACAGACGGGGTAGCCCCGCTGTACAGCCCTGTGCAGCATGCCACGGTATACAGGGAAGACGAGGTGCAGCGGCACTGTTCACGCGAACAGGTGCTGGCCAATGCCCCCGAAGAAGACGGCACCTTCTTCATCGTGCCGCGCATTGTTTAATTCCCTCAGCAGACCGTAATCCAGAATCATACCCAAGGATGACCATTCATGGCCCAGATATACGCACAGACACTTACTGAAACCGCCGCCGCGCTGGCACAGGGCACACTGACAGCCGAAGAGGCCGTCAGAGCATGCATAGACCGCATCGAAGCTACCGAACCGGCAGTGCACGCGCTGCTGGCCACCCGCTGCGAAGAAGCGCTGGCCGAAGCCCGGGCCATGGACGCCGCGGGTTATGACCCCGCCAAACCCCTGTGGGGCGTGCCCGTTACCGTCAAGGATGTACTGAGCACCAGCGGTGTTGCCACCACCTGCGGCTCGCGCATACTGGAAAATTACGTGCCTTTTTTTGACGCCGCCGCCGTGTCGCGCCTTAAAGATGCAGGTGCCGTCATTCTGGCAAAGACCAACATGGATGAATTTGCCATGGGGTCTTCCACCGAAAAGTCGGCATTTAAAACCACCCACAACCCGTGGGACCTGCAAAGAGTACCCGGCGGTTCGTCCGGCGGATCTGCCGCTTCCGTGGCCGCCGGTCAGTGTTTTGCATCGCTGGGTACCGATACCGGAGGCTCCGTGCGCCAGCCTGCCTCCTTCTGCGGATGCGTGGGGCTGAAGCCCACATACGGCCGCGTTTCGCGCTACGGGCTGGTGGCTTATGGTTCTTCGCTGGACCAGATAGGTCCTGTCACCCGCAGCGTGGAAGACGCCGCCAGAGTGCTTGCCGTCATTGCCGGACACGATGCCCGCGACACCACATGTTCCGACAGACCGGTGGATGATTATCTGGCCGCTCTCGGCTCCCGCAGCGACCTTGCCGGACTCCGTATAGGCGTACCGGCGGAATACTGGGGTGAAGGACTTTCCGGCGAGGTGGATTCCTGCTGCCGTGAAGCCTTGAAAAAAGCCGAAGAACTGGGTGCCACTCTGGTCGACATATCCCTGCCGAACAGCCGGCACGCCATTGCGGTGTACTACATCGTGGCCATGGCCGAAGCCAGCTCCAATCTGGCCCGCTTCGACGGGGTGCGTTTCGGGCACCGCTCGGACAACGCGGCTTCACTGCCCGAACTGTACATAAACTCCCGTTCCGAAGGATTCGGCGACGAAGTGCAGCGCCGCATCATGCTGGGCACCTATGTGCTTTCTTCCGGCTACTACGATGCGTACTACCGCAAGGCCGCGCAGGTCCGCAGGCTTATTCTGCAGGATTTTGAAAAAGCCTTTGAGCAGTGCGATGTCATCTGCGGCCCTGCTTCGCCCGTTACAGCATGGAAACACGGAGCCATGTCCGGCGACCCCCTGACCATGTATCTGCTGGATATTTTCACCATATCTCTCAACCTTGCGGGGCTGCCCGGTCTTTCTCTGCCTGTGGGTACGGGAACGGAATCAGGCATGCCTGTGGGGCTGCAGATTCTGGGCAAGGCCTTTGACGAAGCTACATTGCTCTCTGTGGCCCATGTGCTTGAACAACGCATAGGCCGCACCCCCGTGGCACAGATATAACGCCGCATTTGCGGCAGGCGTCCGCACACGGGACACCCGTTGCGGCCGCAGACAACCGGCAGGTATTCCGCACACGGCACGGCAAGCGTGCCGTGTGCGGCTTTTATCTGCACACTCCGGCACGGAGCACATCATGCATATTGCAGTAGCCGTCAGCGGCGGAACCGACTCGCTTTTCGCCCTGCTTCAGGTGCTGGAGGCCGGTCATCAGGTCACGGCGCTGCACGCGCACTTTCTTTCTCCGCACGATACCCCCGAAACCACAGCGCACAATACCCGGGCCATAGAAAAGGCCTGCCGCGCGCTCGGGGCAGATTTTCATGTTGAAGACCTTTCCGCGGCATTCAGAAAGCACGTCATCGAGCCGTTTATCGATGCTTACAGACAGGGCAGAACTCCCAACCCCTGCGCACGGTGCAACGCCTCCATGAAATTCGGACTGCTGGCCGACACGGCCCGCAAACTGGGGGCACAGGCCATCGCCACAGGTCACTACGCCCGCCTGCAGCCCGATCTGCCGCGCCCCGCCAATACGGTCTCGCTTTGGCGCGGAGACGACCCCGCCAAAGATCAGAGCTATTTTCTGTCGCTTGTGCCGCAACACCGTCTGGCCTGTGCCGTATTTCCGCTGGGGGGCTGGCGCAAGCAGGATGTCAGAGCGCATCTGAAGCAGCGCGGCATAGTTCCCCCGCTGCCGTCGGAAAGTCAGGAAATATGCTTCATCCCCGGCGATGATTACCGCGCATACCTGACGGCCCATGCAGCCGGACTGCCCGGAGCAGGGCCCATGGTTCTGCGTGACGGCCATGTGGTGGGACACCATAACGGTCTGTGGCAGTATACCGAAGGGCAGCGACGCGGCCTTGGCATTGCATGGAGCGAGCCGCTGTATGTGCTGGAAAAAGACGTTTCACGCAATGCGCTGGTGGTGGGCACCAGAAAGCAACTCACTGCCCGCGGCTGCCGGTGTGTCGGGGTGAACACACTGGTGCCGCCCGACCAGTGGCCTGATGCCGTCTATGTAAAGACACGCTACAGGCAGACCATGATTGCCGCGCAGGTAACTCCCGATGCAGACGGGGCAGACACCATGCGGGTGATTTTCGCCGCAAGCCATACTCCTCCGGCTGCGGGGCAGGTGGCCGCAGTCTACGATGCCGCAGGCAGGGTTTTGGCGGGCGGCATCATCGCATCGGTCTTTTAGCCTGCATCCGGCACCGCAGGCTCGCCTGTCTGCCGCCTGTCCGGTACCCGTCCGGCCCCCCGTCCGGCAATAAGCTGTCCGGCAGTAATGCAGACACAGCGGCCATACCCGACATTCTGCCACGCCTGACGTTCTGCCGCACCCCGCCATACCTTCTTCCGGCAATGCCGGAACACGCATCCAGCATTGGCGCCGGACAACGGCCGTGCCGCAGCCTGCAACACAAAACGCCCCCTTCCGTAAGGAAGAGGGCGTTTCAGCAGTCCGCCGCATGGCAGCACTGTTAGATATCACCTTGTGTCACCGCGGGCGGCACCTGCAGGCGCACTCCGACGGGTCAGATCCCGCTGAAGGAAGTTCCTTTTTCAGCAGAGCTGACAGCATTAACCACCCGCAGCACCTGTTCGGCCTGCAGCGGCTTGGCCAGCACCGCATCGGCGCCCATCAGCTGGGCCGCTCTCAGTGCGTCCACCTTGCCCAGAGCCGAAGCACCTCCGGATATGGCCACCACACGCAGCTGCGGAAATTCCTCACGCAGACGCGCAATGGTTACCAGTCCGTCCTGTTCCGGCATGAATATATCCGTTATCACCAGATCAAGACTGTTGCCCTGCAGACAGCCCAGTACATCACGGCCGTCAAAAGCGGTCACAACTTCGTGACCTTCTTCCTGCAGCAGGGCCTCAAGCATGCTCACGGTTACGGTATCATCGTCAACCACCAGTATTCTCACGGAGTTCCTCCTGATTCAGCAGTGACTATACCGTGTATACCACGATTTGACCAGAGACCGGCACCATAAACGGGCAAGAAAAAAGCGGGCATTGCCCGCTTTTTTTATTTCTCACTTTCCGGTTTTTCCAGAGAGTACCCCAGCTGCTCGGCCATATACCGCAGCGGCTCGATGTTGTTTGTCTGCCGCATTATTTCCAGCAGCGTGTCCGCCCCCAGCTTGGCCCCGCCGTCATACGGATTGATCTCACGCAGCAGTGTGGAGTAGGGCTTGCCCACCTCCTGTGCCAGTGCTTTTGCAGGCTTTGGGCTCCCCAGAACCACTCCATGGACAATTTTGGTCAGATCGGAAATCATGGCGTCCTCCCTAGAGACATGATTCATGTATGATCTGAATTACAAAAGGCGTACCAAAAATGTGGTTCTCTGTAACAGGCGTGCATTATTTACTTAATCAGAAGTACCGCTATTATTTTCAGCACAATGTGTAAATAAATAGTTTACACATTCTCCTAATAAGAGATTTATCCTTCCAATACTATACATCGGAATCCTGTGTCTCTTCTGCCGGACTGTTGCCGGCCGGCCACGAGCGGCTGATGCCGTTACGCTTGAGCAGAGCATACAGCCGCTGCCGCGAAAGCCCCGACAGCCGGCCCGCCTGTGTGATGCTGCCGCCCGATTCCGTCAGCAGGCGCAGCAGATACTGCCGCTCCATCTCGGCCATCACCCGTTCGCGGTATGCTTTCCATGTGGGTAATGCCGCTTCGCCGCCGGCAGAAACCGCCATGGACACAGCGGCGGGCACAACTGCCGCCCCGCCGGTGCCGTTGCGCTGCATTCTGTGCCGCATGGCCACCGCCCGCACATTGCGGGGCAGATGCTCCGGCTGGACAAGTTCGTCACTGCGGGCTGCCACCACGGCCTGTTCCACCACATGCACCAGTTCGCGCACGTTGCCGGGCCACGGATAGTCTTCCAGAAAAGCAGCCGCCTCGCGGGTCAGTTCCTTGTGCCCCAGCTTGTAGCGCAGACACAGTTTTTCCACATGGTATAGCGCCAGCTCGTAAATATCACGTCCCCTGTCGCGCAGGGGCGGCAGGTGCAGCAGCACCGCCTGCAGCCGGAAAAGCAGATCGGCACGGAAGTCGCCCCGCTCCGCCAGAACAGGAAGATCTTTGTTGGTTGCCGCCACCAGCCGGAAGTCGCTGTACAGTTCTTTTTTACCTCCCACCCTGCGGAAGGTTCTTTCCTGAAGTACGCGCAGAAAAGCCTTCTGCTGCGACAGCGGCAGCTCACCTACTTCGTCAAGAAACAATGTGCCGCCATGCGCCTGTGCAAACACGCCGTCGCGCTCTGCCACGGCACCGGTAAACGCCCCTTTTTCGTGCCCGAACAATTCGCTTTCAATCAGATTTTTCGGGATAGACGCACAGTCCACGGCCACAAAGGGTCCGGCTGTCCGGCGGCTGTTGCGGTGCAGGGCGCGGGCAAACAGCTCCTTGCCTGTTCCTGTTTCTCCGGTCACAAGCACGGGAGTGTCGGACGGGGCAAACTCTGCCATAAGATCAATGCACGCCTGCATGCGCGGGCTGCTGCCCACAATACCCTGTCTGTCCGCAGCGGGTCTGATGAAAGCCGCTTTGCGCTTGCGGTAACGCAGCGCCCGCGTAAGTGTAAGCTGCAGCTCGTCCAGCGGCGAAGGCTTGCTCAGGTAATCCCAAGCACCGCTGCCGATAGCCATTTCGGCACCATGCGGGTCGCCCGCGGCTGTTATAATGATTATTTCCGGCTCTGAGGGACAGGCGCTGAATGCGGGTATAAGCTCCAGCCCGTTACCGTCAGGAAGACGGATATCAAGAAAAATCACATCAAAACCGGCAGATCGGCACAGGGCCTGTCCGTCGGCGGCCGTTCCCGCACTGCGCACTTCATGGCCGCTCAGCTCCAGCGCAGCCGCGACCATTTCGCAAAACAGGTCATCATCATCTATTATCAGCACACGGGCCATGTCCCCTCCTCAAAAAAAAGACCACGTACCGCCGGCGGGCCAGCCTCAGCCCTCGCACGCAGCAGGCAGACGGAACGAAACCCGGCATCCGGCCAGCGGCTGTGCAGAAATCTCCAGTCCGCCGCCGTGCGCACGCAGAACTCCCCACGCCAGTGAAAGCCCCCAGCCCTGTCCTCCGGCGGAAGTCTGCCCCGCTGTATTTTCCCAGCCGGAAAAGAACGGCTCCACGGCCTCGCGGCATGTCTGCATATCCATGCCGCATCCGGTATCGGTCACATCCATAAACACATACGCCCTGCCGTCGTACCCCTGCCCTGCACGGCATTCCACGCGCAGGGTTCCGCCGGTGCCGCGCATGGCCATAAGCGCATTGTCCCATACGGCGGCAAAAGCTTTTTCAAGCCAGCGGGCATCAGCCGTAATGGCGGGCAGCGCCTGCAACGTGCCGGTGCACAGCTGCACCGAGTCCGGCAGAGCGGCCCGTCTCGTGTCTGTCCACTGCTGCAGCAGTGCGCAGGCGCTATGCCGCGTAAGATTCAGCGGGATGCGTCCCGCCACGGCGCGGGCTTTTTCCAGCACGGCACCGGCTCGTCCGCAGCCTTTAAGCACATTGGCCAGACTGCGGTGCAGCAATTCACTGCTGCCGCCGTGCCCTGCCTGTCCGGCTGCCAGTTCCGCAAAACCCATGACAGAGGCAAGAGCGTTGTTGAAATCGTGCGCCAGCCCGCGGGCTGTCCTGCCCGCACAGTCCATGCACGCCTCTGCGGCATCAGGCAGCAACTGTATGAGATGCCACGCCGCCCTGCCCTCTTTGCAGGCGCACGCAGTGAAAGGCACAATCTCCACATGCAGCAGCCCGTAAAAATCCAGCCACACCTTACCGTTCCAGACCGCTGTCAGGGGCATCTGCGGGGCCGGGATCAGGCGCGCCAAAACAGCTGCTGCGGGGCGTCCCGTCAGCGCAGCATCGGGCATCACACCGGCACCGTGCATCAGCGAGGCAAAACCGGCAGAAGCAACCACAAACACCCCGTCACTATCTGTCACGGCATACAGCGGGCCGGCATTGCAGCGCCGCGGCTGCCGGTGATGCAAAAGCTCTGTCATACCTTTCCCCTGTTTCCGGCAGGAACAGACACCCGCCGGCGGACTCAGCCCACAAGCCTTTTAAGCCCCTCGTGGATGACGGCTGCCTTGGCTTTGCCGATACCCGGAAGAGCAGCCAGCCCCTTTTCCCCTGCATCCACCATTTCCTGCAGGCTGGAAAAATGTTCCCACAGCAGACGGGCCGTTGCCGGACCGATGCCCTGCATGCGCTGCAGCTCGCCGGAAAGCGCAGCCCCGCTCCGCGCGCGGCGGTGACGTCCGATGGCATAGTCATGCACGGTATCACGCACATGCTGCAAAAAAAGCAGTTCCGGCGATCCGGATTTGAAATTCACCGGATTGGAGCGGCCGGGCAGAAAGATTCTGTCGGCCAGATTTCCTGCACGCCGGTCTGCCCTGCCGGTTTCTTCGTTACGGGCTTTGGCTATGGAAGCCACGGCAAACAGACCGCCCGCACCGGCCGATTCCAGTGCGGTCATTACCGCCGCAAGCTGCCCGCGCCCGCCGTCCACCAGCAGCAGGTCCGGCCACGGCGGCCCGGAATGCACACGCCGCACAGCCCACAACGCCAGCACACCCGTATCGTCCCCTCCGGCCTCATCATCCGCAAACGCATAGGTACGGTACTGGTCCCTGGCCGGAGTGCCGTTTTCAAACACCACAACGCCCACACGGGTGTTGCTTCCGCCGGTATGCGAAACATCCACAGCCTCAATACGCACCGGCGGTGCGCTCATGCCAAGCTTTGCCGCAATGACACCCGCCACGTCGGGACGCTTTTCGGCACGGGCATCTTCCCGGGCATTTTCGGTGGCCATGGTCACCAGCTGGTTGTCCGTGGCATTCCGCGGCGGCAGCACCCGCACAGGCCCGCCGCGCAGCTCGGTCAGCATCTCCGCCACGGCCCGCAGGGCCGAACCGGAAGCGCTCTCTTCCGCACACAGCGGCGGCACCGCCGCCGGCAAGGGCTGTTCCGGGGCGGAGTTGCCCCGTCCCACGGGAGCATCGGCTGTACCGGCAGGGCCCGCATCGTGCCCCGACGGCATGACGTCACCCGCCGACACCGCGAATACCGGCGCGGCGGGCAGGGGGGCAGCTTCCGGACAATCCGGCAGCAAAGGCGTATCGGGCAGCAGACCGGCATCGGTGCATACCGCGGCAGGCGCCAGCTCCGCCCCTTCACGGTCTTCTGTGCGGATATCCCACGGCACAAGAATACGGGGAGGAATAAAGCTGCCCGGCCCGTAGTACTGGGTCAGAAAACTCAGCAGAACTTCGGGGCCTTCTTCCAGCGTGAGACCCGACCAGAAAAAATTACGCTTATCCAGCAATACCGACCGCCGGATAAACAGCACGCTCAAGGCCAGACCGCCTCCGGCCTCCGCCAGCCCCACGGCATCCATATCGTGCACGCCCGGCAGCACAGCGGCCTGACGCTCCACTGTCCGTTCCACAGCCTGTAACTGATCACGCAACCGGGCGGCCTCTTCAAATTCCAGCGCATCGCTGGCTGCCTGCATGTCGGCACGCAACATGTCGATCAGTTCCGTGGAACGGCCGGCGAGCAGCATCTCCACCTTGCGGACCATCTGCATATATCCGTCGCGGTCCACATCCAGCACGCAGGGGCCGGGGCACTGGTTCATAAAATGATACAGGCAGGGGCGCACCCGGTTACGAAAAGCCTTATCCGAACATCTGCGCAGCGGAAACACCTTGTGTATTACCTTCCATGTCTGCCGCGCGGCCTGACCGGAGGTGAACGGCCCGAAATAGGCGGAGCCGTCTTTACGGACTTTGCGCGTAAGCACCAGTCTGGGCCAGTGGTGCTTTCTGGTCAGTTGAAAAAGCACATACTGTTTGTCGTCACGCAGCAGGATGTTGTAACGCGGGCGGTGCTTTTTGATCAGGCTTGCTTCAAGCAGCAGAGCCTCTTTTTCCGTGGTGGTAGACAGCGTTTCCACCGTGGCGGCACTGCGCAGCATGGCACGGGTTTTAGGCGTATGCCGCTGTATATCGCGAAAATACGATGCCACGCGACGGCGCAGGTGTTTAGCCTTGCCCACGTAGACAACTTTCCCCGCGGGGTCTTTATATAGATATACTCCCGGTGTGGTGGGAATACATGAGATGTCGATCTGATCCATGCGGTGGTTATCGCCTTAATAACCGCTGAATGCAACGTCATGGGCAAAGAGCGGCGGACCTTCATCACCCGTGCCGCAGGCGGCGCTGCGCATACCAGGGCTCCGGCCCGCTGGGTGATGGCGTCTGCGCAGTAACAACCGGACCGGACACAAAGGCCGGAAAAGCCGTTGCCGCACACGTTTCAGGCGGCGGCGCCGCGGAATCTCGTACCTGCGGCGCGGCATGCCCTCCTTTTCCATGGCGCACAAAGCGCCTGACGCCCCCGTTTTTCCGTCGCGTTTGACAGTGCACCGGGCTTCGCCGGTACAAAATTTTATACTCACAACCCATTATACAAACATTTGTGTATGTATATTTTTCAGCAGGATAGCCATCGCCCCCCGCATAACGGCAAAAAAATAATATTTACTCATGTACGAGGGGCGACCATCCCGACATCCCGCATAATTTTACTCAACGCACTGTTTTAAATGATTTAAAAGGAAAAACAACAATCGAGCGGCACCAGTAAGACTCCATGCAACCCTGATGCGCGGTAAAAAATTTTATACTTTTCTGCTCTCAGCCTATTGCACGTGCCGGACGACTGCGCTAAACCTGCATGTATCGATTCAATTAAGGTCATCCGCATCAGGAACGACGTTTTTCGCAAAAGAAGGAAGGAAGAAAGAAATGAAACGTATTGCTACTCTGCTTCTCGCAGCAGCTTTCGTGTTCGGCACCGTTGCCGCCGGCTCTGCTGCCGAGTTCAAAACCACCGGTCAGTTCGACTTCGGTTTCCAGTGGACCGACAACACCGGTTTCCAGGACGCTAAAAAGGCCGGCGCCTCCGAAGACGACTTCGACGTTCGCCAGCGCGTACGCGTTCAGACTGTGATCACCGCATCTGAAAACGTATCCGGTACCCTGTTCTTCGAAATCGGTGAAACCGTTTGGGGTCAGGAAGGCGGCGCTGATGGCGGCCCGGACAACATCGGCCAGGGCGCAGGCGGCGCACTGGGCACCGACGGCGTGAACGTTGAAACCCGTCGTGCTTACATCGACTTCACCGTGCCCAATACCGAACTGAAGGTTCGTATGGGTCTGCAGGGTCTGGCACTGCCTTCCGCTGTTGCCGGCAACCCCGTGATGGACGACGACGTGGCAGCCATCGTGGCTTCCTACGCCTTCAACGACATGTTCAGCCTGACCGGCTTCTGGGCACGTCCTGCTGACGAAAACGGCGGCGACGACACCAACAAGAACCTCAACGACGAGTTCGACATGGCCGGCCTGGTGCTGGGCGTGAAGGGCGACGGCTACACCTTCGATCCTTACTTCTCCTACGCCTGGATCGGTAAGGACGTTGATGCCACTGCCGACGACCTGACCGCTTGGTGGGCCGGTGCTGCTTTCGAACTGACCATGTTCGACCCCATCGTGTTCTCCGCTGATGCTATCTACGGCGACACCGACGGTGGCGACGTTGAAGCTAACGACGCTACCGGCTGGTTCCTGACCGGTAAGCTGAGCTACAAGATGGATATGTTCACCCCCGGCGTTATCGCTTGGTACGCCACCGGTGAAGACGACGACGCAACCGACGGTTCCGAGCGTCTGCCCGTTATCTCCCCCGCAGGCTTTGCTCCCACCAGCTTCGGCTTTGACGGCGCTGCCGGCATCCTGCAGGGCGCTATCCTTTCCGCTACCGGTACCGGCACCTGGGGTGTTGCTCTGGTTGCTGAAGACATCCAGTTCATCGAAAACGTTTCCCACGTTGTGCGCGTTGCCTACATCAAGGGCACCAACGACGAAAAGAGCTTCGCTAAGGGCATGATCGAATTCGGCGACCTGACCGAAGAAGACAGCGCTTGGGAAGTTAACTTCGACACCAACTACCAGATTTACGAAAACCTTTCCGCAGCCATCGAACTCGGCTGGGTGAAGCTGGACCTCGACGAAAGCGTCTGGGGTGCCGACGACGACACCGACGATGCATGGAAGGCTGGCGTAAACCTGACCTACAGCTTCTAAGCTGTTCTGTTCCTGATGCTTTTGACGCCGGAGGCCGCAAGGCCTCCGGCTTTTTTTGCGTTCTGCCGCGTTGTTGGCACAACCGCCGGACGCAGTCTGCCTGCGCCGTGTACCGGCCTGTGCCCGCTTACGCCCCTCCTCCTACGCTCCGGCCTGCCATTTCAAGGCCCCACAGCCACGGTACAATTTTTTTGCTTTTTTTTATTTTTCCCCTTGCCACGACGTCACAGGGCGAGTACAAATATTTCAACTCATACATACAAGGATGTATGAATATTGTTTTCACACCAAAACAAGGAAGGTTCTCCAATGAAACGCATCACCAGTCTGCTGCTTGCAGCAGCATTCGTGATGGCATCGGTGGTCGGCGCAGCCGCAGCCGATATCAAAACCACCGGTCAGTTCGACTTCGCTTTTCAGTGGACTGACAACACCAACTTTTATGACGCTGACAAGAGCAAAAGCTCCGACGACGACTTCGACGCCCGTCAGCGTGTACGTGTTCAGACGGTAATCACCGCATCTGAAAACGTATCCGGCACCCTGTTCTTCGAAATCGGTGAAACCGTTTGGGGTCAGGAAGGCGACAACAACAACATCGGTCAGGGCGCAGGCGGCGCACTGGGCACCGATGGCGTGAACGTTGAAACCCGTCGTGCCTACATCGACTTCACCGTGCCCAACACTGCTCTTCAGATCCGTATGGGTCTGCAGGGTCTGGCTCTGCCCGCAGCAGTTGCAGGCAACCCCGTGATGGACGATGACGTGGCAGCCATTGTGGCTTCCTACGCCTTCAACGACATGTACAGCCTGACCGGTTTCTGGGCACGTCCTCTCGACGTGGACAGCGGCGACGACACCAACAAGAACAGCATGGATGAATACGACCTTGCCGGTCTTATCTTCAGCGCAAAGGGTGACGGCTTCTCCGTTACTCCTTACTTCGTGTACGGCATGATCGGCAAAGACGCCGGCGTTGAAATCAACGACGTAGCCATCAACGGCGACGACGCCACCGCATGGTGGGGCGGCGCTGCTTTTGAACTGACCATGTTCGACCCCATCGTGTTCTCCGCTGACGCCATCTACGGCGCTGTGGACAGCGACACCGACGCACAGGAAGCAGCCGGCTGGTTCCTGACCGGTAAGCTGGCATACAAGATGGACATGTTCACCCCCACCCTGACCGCATGGTACGGCACCGGTGACGACGACGACCGCGGCGACGGCACCGAACGTCTGCCCGTTATCTCCCCCGCAGGCTTTGCTCCCACCAGCTTCGGCTTTGACGGCGCTGCCGGCATCCTGCGCGACGAACTGATCTCCATCACCGGCGCAGGCACCTGGGGTGTTGTGCTGGCAGCCGAAGACATCAAGTTCATCGAAGACGTTACCCACACCATCCGTGTTGCCTACTACGAAGGTACCAACGATGAGAAGGCCGGCATCTACGGCGCTTCCTTCAACGGCAACCTGAGCGAAGAAGACAGCGCATGGGAAGTTAACGTGGACACCAAGTACCAGATCTACGAAAACCTGACCGCCGCCGTTGAACTGGGCTGGATCAAGCTCGACCTCGACGACAGCGTTTGGACCAACAACGACACCGACGACGCTTGGAAGGCCGGCGTAAACCTGACCTACTCCTTCTAAGAGTCACCGCGCATACGCGACGGCGTGTCACTCGCCATTCCGGCCGGAAAGCTTACGGGCTTTCCGGCCTTTTCACGTTTCGGGCTTGCGGCAAAGATACAGACAGCAGCCTCACAGGCCATGCCGCCGTCTTGATCAACGGCTGAAGGCTGCGGAAAAAACATAAGGCATATTCTTTACGCCCTGCCGGTATCGCCGGTGTCCGTGCCGCCGGCATACGCCTTCCGCTGTCTCGACTTTTTGTGCCGCCTGCTGTAAGGAACAGGCTCACCGCGCCACATCCGGCGCGGCGAAGAAAACAAGAGGAACCGCCATGCCCTGTCGTACACTTACCTATTCGTCAGAAGCAGACTGGCAAGGCATCCGTGACATGCTCTGCGGTCGGGAAAATCCCGAAAATTCCGTTGAGCCTGTCGTACGTGAAATAATGGATGCCATCCGGTCAGACGGGGACGCGGCCCTTGCGGGGTACACAAGACGGTTCGACTGTCCCGACTTCGATCCTTCCTCCCTGCGTGTCGCGCCCGATGTCATCGAAAAGGCCGCCCGTGAAATCCCCCGGCATGATCTGCAGATCATTACCGAAGCAGCAGACAATATCCGGCATTTTCACTCTGCACAAAAAGAGGAAGCGTGGTTCATCACCCGCCCTGACGGTACCGTGCTGGGGCAGATGACCCGTCCCGTGGACAGTGCCGGTCTGTATGTTCCCGGCGGACAGGGCGGTAACACGCCCCTCATATCCAGCCTGCTTATGAACGCCGTCCCGGCGCAGGTTGCAGGGGTTCCCCGCATTGCGGTCACCACACCGCCGCGCAAAGACGGCACCCTCAACCCTTATATTCTTGCCGCCGCGCATGTTCTGGGGCTGGACGAAATATACTGTGCCGGCTCGGCATGGGCCGTGGCCGCTCTGGCATACGGCACACAGACCATAGCCCCCGTGGATTTCATTGCCGGTCCGGGCAACATTTTTGTCACCACCGCCAAACGCATGCTTATCGGCACGGTGGGCATAGACATGATAGCCGGTCCCAGCGAAATACTGATTATCGCAGACTCTCAGGCCGATGCCGCACACGTTGCCGCCGATATGCTTTCGCAGGCGGAGCATGACCCGCTGGCTTCCGCCATACTGGTCACCCCCAGTCCTCAGCTGGCTGCCGCAGTGCACACCGAACTGGAAAAACAGGTTACCGGTCTTGACCGGGCAGACATAGTACGCGCCTCGCTCCGCGACTGGAGCGCCATAGTGGTGACCCCCGACCTGAACTCGGCGGTAGAGCTTTCCAACAAGGTAGCTCCCGAGCATCTGGAACTGCTGGTACAGGATACGTGGGGACTTCTGGGCAGCATCCGCAATGCCGGTGCCATCTTCATGGGACCGCATTCGCCGGAACCGGTGGGCGACTACTTCGCAGGTCCCAACCACGTACTGCCCACCATGGGCACTGCCCGCTTTTCTTCGGCGTTGTCTGTGCAGTCTTTCTGTAAAAAATCAAGTATCATTGCCGCGTCACAGACTTTTACGCAGACAAACGCGGCTAAAATAGCGCGGCTGGCCCGGCTGGAAGGGCTGGAAGCCCACGCCCGCTCGGTTGAATCGCGTCTTTCATAACCCCGTGCAAGGAAAAACCATGCAGATTGTTACCAAGACTGACATTGCAGAATACAAACTGCTTTCCCGCGGCAAAGTTCGTGACATTTACGAGGTGGACGCAGAGACGCTGCTCATTGTGACCACCGACCGCATGTCCGCTTTTGATGTTATCATGGGTGAACCTATTCCCTACAAAGGGGTCATTCTGAACAGCATCACCCTGTTCTGGATGGAGCGCTTTGCCGATCTGGTGCCCAACCATCTGATAGCTTCCGACGTAAAAGATTTTCCGCAGGCGCTGCACAAGTACGCGGATATGCTGGAAGGCCGCGCCGTGCTGGTGCGCAAGGCCGCTCCGCTGCCGGTCGAATGTATTGTCCGCGGCCATATTACCGGCTCCGGCTGGAAGGATTATCAGAAAACAGGTATGGTCTGCGGCCACAGCCTGCCCGCCGGTCTGGTAGAGTCGGCCAAGCTGGAAACCCCGCTGTTCACGCCGTCCACCAAGGCGGAACTGGGTGAACACGACGAAAACATATCAGTGCAGCGGGCGCGCGAACTGGTGGGCGACGACGTAGCCGCCCAGATAGAACGCCTGTCCATTGAAATATTCTCAAAAGGCCGCGAATACGCCGAAAGCCGCGGCATCATCATTGCCGACACCAAGTTTGAATTCGGCATTATTGACGGCGCCGTCATTCTGATTGACGAGGTTCTGACTCCTGACTCTTCACGTTTCTGGCCGGTACAGGGGTACCAGCCCGGCAAAAGCCAGCCAAGCTTTGACAAACAGTATCTGCGCGACTGGCTTTCGGCACAGGACTGGGATAAAACCCCGCCCGCACCGGCTCTGCCGCAGGATGTCATAACCGAAACCCGCAACAAGTACGCGGAAGCGTACTCCATCCTGACCGGAAAAACTCTGAACCTGTAGCAGACGGCATACAGGCATTCAGGAGAGACTATGCTGCTGAAAGATAAAAAAATTCTTATTCTTGGCGTGGCCAATAACAAAAGCATCGCCTACGGCATTGCACAGGAATTCAAGGCTCAGGGCGCACGGCTGGCCTTCAGCTACCCCGGCGAAGCCATCCAGAAACGTGTGGACCCCATAAGCGAAGAGCTGGGCGGCGAATTCACCTTCCGGCTGGATGTCACCGACGATGCGCAGGTGGCCGCGGCAGTGCGCACAGTGGAAGAACAATGGGGCAGCGTAGACGTGGTGGTTCATTCCATCGCTTTTGCCCAGCGCGAAGACCTGCACGGCAGATTCATCGATACCAGCCGCGAAGGTTTCAAGCTGGCCATGGATATTTCCGCCTATTCTCTGGTCTGTGTGTGCAAGGCGTTTGAACCGCTGATGACAGAAGGCGGTTCCGTGCTTACCATGACATACTACGGCTCGCAGAAAGTCATAACCAACTACAACGTAATGGGCGTGGCCAAGGCCGCTCTAGAAGCCTCCGTCAGATATCTGGCTGCAGATATGGGCGAACGGGGCATAAGAGTGAACGCAGTGAGCGCAGGTCCCATCAAAACGCTGGCAGCCAGCGGCATTTCCGGCTTTAAAACCATCCTCAACCACATTGAGGAACACGCACCGCTGCGCCGCAATGTAACCACGCAGGACGTAGGCCGCACAGCCGTGTTTCTGGCATCGGACCTTTCCGGCGCCGTCACCGGCGAAGTGCTGTTTGTGGACGCGGGCTACAACGTGATGGGCATTTAGACGCCGCACGCCCGTCGGGAGGTCTGTATGTGGGCTTGGCTCATCCCCCTGGCAATCGTCGTGCTGTGGCTGTATTTCGCTCCGCGGATACTGCCCATGGACAAGCTGCCCAAAAGCTGCTGAGTGCCGTCATTCCGGAGCCGTGAGCCCCGCAATGACAAGGCGCCGAAAGACACGGAAAAGTGACATGAAAGGGAGTACTCCGGTACTCCCTTTTATGTGGCACGCCCGTGCTGCCATGTTCCGACTTGTTCCGGCATGTTCCGACTTGTTCCGGCATGTTCCGACTTGTTCCGGCATGTTCCGGCACGGACGACACAAGCCGTGCCGCCGTGCCGCCGCAGCCTTGCAACCAGTCATTTTACTGCTCATCCGGTCTCCGAGACATTTTTTACTTGCCTTGCCGGGCTGTCTCTGCTAGCTAACCCTCTCTTGCGGAGAGGTGTCCGAGCTGGCCGAAGGAGCACGATTGGAAATCGTGTGTACCTTAACAGGGTACCGAGAGTTCGAATCTCTCCCTCTCCGCCATTTTACGCTGCTGTGGCAGTTGTGTTTTTATAGAATTTCAAGAGAGCCGGGCGGCGGAAGCGCTGCCAATCCGGTCAGGCCCGAGAGGGAGCAGCCGTAACAGTTGTTTTCGGGTGCCCGGCTCCCTAAAGGGCGCAATGCTGTACAAGCCTTGCGCTCTTTTTTTATACCCTGCACCGGCGCAGCACGTGCATTGCACTCTTTTCATATCCGCAGGCATTTCCGCTTGCATTGCCTTCCGTATACTGCTAGATAGCACTCCGCATTCGCGGAGAGGTGTCCGAGCTGGCCGAAGGAGCACGATTGGAAATCGTGTGTACCTTAACAGGGTACCGAGAGTTCGAATCTCTCCCTCTCCGCCATTCTGCAATATTCAAGGGATCTTACGATCCCTTTTTTTATTGCCTGCGCTACGCCGGCTGTTCCCCTGAACCAAGTGCCCTGCCTGCCCGTACCATTCTTTCCTCCTCGGATTCTGGACTTACCGACCCGCGTGCTTATTGCCATAGAGTATACGCATCACCCCTAGCACCGCAGGAGAATCCCATGCCGCAAAAATACCGCAAAACTCCGGAGGCACTGGCCGCACTGACAGATGAGCAGCGCAGGGTAACGCAGGAAAACGGCACTGAACGTCCGTTCAGCAACGCTTTTCACGACCACACAGCAGCAGGACTGTATGTGGACATCGTTTCCGGCGAACCGCTGTTTTCATCACTGGATAAATTTGATTCCGGCTGCGGGTGGCCCAGCTTCAGCAGACCTGTGGAACTGAATATAGTGGAGAAAAAAGATACAAGTCATGGTCTTGTCCGCACAGAAGTACGCTCGAAACATGCGGACAGTCATCTGGGACATGTGTTCACAGACGGGCCGGAGCATCTGACAGGCCTGCGGTACTGTATCAATTCAGCCGCACTGCGTTTTATTCCGGCGGACAAGCTGGAAGAGAAAGGGTACGGCGAATATGCACACCTTTTCACCACACGGGAGTAGCCCATGGAAACAGTAACCGAACGTGCCGTACTGGCCGGAGGATGCTTCTGGGGAATGCAGGAACTCATCAGAAAGCTGCCCGGCGTGCTTGCCACGCGCACCGGATACACCGGCGGCAGCGTGCCGAACGCGACATACAGAAACCACCACGGCCATGCGGAAGCCGTTGAAATCATCTTTGATCCTGCCGTGCTGTCTTACCGCAGTCTTCTGGAATACTTCTTCCGGATACATGACCCGACGACAGCGGACAGACAAGGCAATGATATCGGCAGTTCATACCGTTCGGCCGTTTTTCATACAACGCAGCAGCAGCGCGAAACAGCACTGGCAACCATCCGCGACATCAACGCCTCGGGCGTATGGCCTGCAGAGGTAGTGACACAGGTCGAACCCGTTTCCGATTTCTGGGAGGCCGAACCGGAGCATCAGGACTATCTGCAGCGTGTTCCGGGCGGATATACATGCCACTACGAACGCCGCGGCTGGGTGCTGCCGCCGCGCTGACCGCAGCTCAGAGCTCCGCAGGCGGCTTTGCGTCGCACAGCGCATACAGGCGTACGGTATTGCTGCGCGGAAATTCCTTATCAAGCAGCCTGCGGAGCAGTTTTTTCAATGCGGACAGAGAAACTTCCGTGAACTCGTGCCGCTCATACCCGTCCTGCACCACGCAAAAAGCATCATCGCCCGTACGCAGCACCTGCACAGACCTGTCACGTTTAAACGTGCGCATGTCCACCCCTTGCCCGCAAGGCAGCTTTTGCAGACGGCGGAGCACTTCCTGCACGGCACCGGTTCTGTGCACCATCATGTCCCGAACCGCCCCGAACCGTGTCCCATGCGGTTCACATCGGCCAGTTCAAACGAATCAAGAGTGTACAGACGTATTTTATTGCTGCGCGGAAATTCGCGCTTGAGCAGCGTCTTGAGCAGGCGCCGGATTTTGTCCGCACTCAGCCCTTCCCACATCTCTTCATGAAAGCCCCGCTCGACCACGGTAAAGCTGTCCGGTCCGGTTCTCACAATGGCCACTGAACGGTTGCGCTTATACGTGCGCATGTCCAGACACTGTCCGGTATCCAGCCTTTCCAGCCGCTCCATCACAGTAGGTATTACAGTCGTTTTGTCATTCATGGCTTCTGCATAATCAAGGTTATGTACCGCCACATGTGCCACAGGGCGGCATACGGTTCAAGCGGACGGCAGCCGCGCAGGCACATTGACTTTACCGGCCGCTGCCCGCATTCTGCGGTAATGCATACTCTCTTTGTACCGGCCCACGGGCCGCGCCGCCTGCCGGACGGCAGCTGGCTCTTCCGGCTGTGGACCACACGCCGCAAGCCCGCGGTACTTGTCATCGAAGCGCCCTGCCCGCAGGAAATTCCCATGAAAGCGTGCGGAGGCGGCTGGCGGGAAGCCAGAACAGCCCCCATGCCCGCCGGTGCGCTCTACCGCATCCGGCTGGGAGACGAGCTGCTGGCAGACCCGGCTTCCGCCCATCAGCCGCAAGGTATTGACGGCCCTTCCATGACGGACGACCCGGCCGCTTTCATCTGGACCGACAGCGGTTTCGGTGCGGTAGCCATGCCTCACGCGGTCATCTACGAAATACATACCGGCACGTTCACCCCCGAAGGTACACTGGATGCCGCCGCCGGACGTCTGCCCCGCATTGCTGAACTGGGCGTGACCGCCGTGGAACTGATGCCCCTGACGGAAACAACCGGACGCTGGAACTGGGGCTATGACGGTGTGTTTCCTTACAGTGTCCATCACCGTGCGGGCGGTCCCGATGCACTGCGCCGCTTTGTGGATACGGCCCACGGACTGGGTCTTTCAGTGTATGGCGACGTGGTGCTCAATCATCTGGGACCGGAGGGAAACAACCTGCCGAAATTCGGCCCCTACCTTTCCCGCCGGCACCACACTCCGTGGGGGGCCTGCCCTTCATTTGACGGAGCATCCGCTCAGGCCGTACGCCGTTATTTTCTGGACTGCTGTCTCAGACTCATGGCGCATTTTCATATGGACGGGCTGCGGCTGGACGCCACCCCGTATGTGCAGGACGATTCCGCAGAGCATATTCTCGCCGCACTCACGCGGGAAACGCAGGTGCTGGCCGCCGCCTCAGGCAGGCGGCTTCATATCATGGCGGAAAGCACCCGCAACGAAATACACCTGACCACACCACGCAGCGCCGGTGGCTACGGCATGGCCGCACAATGGAGTGACGACTTTCACCACGCAGTACATGCCCGGCTTACCGGCGAATCCTGCGGGTACTATGCGGCGTTCCACACCGCGCAAAACGCTGCAAAACCGGCACAGACCCCGCCTGCAGCAGGGCAGCAATGCAAAGAAGCTCAGAAACGGTGCCCCCCGGCAGCGGCTGTCAGCCCTGTGGACGCGCTGGCAGAAATATTTGCCCGCGGCTGGTTCAGGCAGGGGCAGCTGTGCCCGTGGCGCAAGCAACCTTTCGGAGACCAGCCCCGCGGTCTGCAGCCTTCACAGGTCATTGTCTATCTGCAGAACCACGATGTCACGGGCAACCGTCCCTCGGGCGAGCGTCTGCACGCGCTCACCTGTCCTGCAGCCCGGCGCATGGCCGCTGCAGCCCTGCTGCTTTCACCTTTTGTTCCGCTGATTTTCATGGGAGAAGAATACGATGATCCGGCCCCCTTCCACTTTTTTGTGGATCACAGCCCGGAATTGAACCGGCAGGTGGCACAGGGCAGACGGCGCGAAGCAGCGGCCTTTGGCTGGGTGCCGTGCGCCACGGCACCGGAACCGCATTCACCGGCCGCTTTTGAAAACTCGCGGCTGTCATGGCACCTGCAGGACACCCGGTATCATGCCACCGTCCGCGACCTGTACCGGCGGTGCATACGGCTGCGGCAGACCCTGCCCTCGCTGGACAGCCCTTCATTTGAGACTCTGTATGTAAGCAGACCCCATCCGCAGGTCATCTGCACCGGCAGAACCGACCCCGCGAGGATTTACAGCTCGTGGCTGCTGCTCAACTGCGGACCGCAGGCAGCCACGTTCAGCATTGACGCCGCCACGGCCCCGCTGGCCCGCCAGCAGGCGTGGAGTCAGGCACTGTGCACGGCCGACCGCCGCTGGCACAGTCCGCATACACAGGAAGATGAGGCAGACCTGCCCCACCGCTTTGCCGCGGGAACACACATACCGGTCACTCTGCCGCCGTGGTGTGCGCTGCTTCTGGCCTGACAGCCCGCCCGCTTACAGTGCAGCCCCTTCCAGCTGCAGCAGATAGCGTTTCATATCTACGCCCGCACCCGTATACCCCACCATGGCCCCTTTGCTGCCCAGAACTCTGTGGCAGGGAATGACAAGCGGCCAGCGGTTGCGGGCCATTATCTGCCCCACCCCGCGGGCGGCTGCAGGGCGGCCGGCCATGGCGGCCAGTTGCCCGTAAGTGACGGTACTGCCGGCGGGCACCTCGTGCCGCAGCGTTTCCAGCACCTTGCGGGCAAACGGGGTAAGTCCGCCCATGGGCAGATCAACCTGTGGCCATTGCGTTCTGCCCTGCTGTACATAACTGTCCAGCGCCTCAAGCATGCGGCTGCCGGTGGCCGAAAGTTCCGCCGCACCGTTATGCATGCCGTCCGGCACGCTGCCGGAAAATGCCACGAGAGTACGGGGCAGCAGGTCGCCGGCTTCCGCGCCGGGCCGGGGCAGTTTTGCCCCCGTAAGCAGACCGCTTCCGTCAAGTCCTGCCGACCAGCGCAGCCCCACACGGGCAATACAGGGCTCCGCACAGGCGGGTCCGTCCGGCGCGCCATCAGGGCCGCTCCATTCAAGCAGCATGGCCAGCGGGCCGCTCACCAGTATCTCGACATCGTACATAGCCTACCCCCGTCGCGTTAACGGTTGCACACAAATCAGGTCCGCTTTGCGGCTTGTACCGTAAGGCACAGCGCCGCTGTCAGCAGCGGCCGTCGCAAAGCTCAGCCTGCCGCATTGCCGCAGCAGTGTTCCTCAACCGAACGGCGCCACCGGTCGCGCATGGCGGCCGGCAGCATGTGCTGCTGCGAAAACCATAACGGCGTACTGTGCGGCGCGTCTGCCCTGCACCCCTGCCACAGGCCGTTCTGCCGCATGACTGCCTCTATGCGGGCTATGACGCCGCGCTTGTCGGCACTCCATGCCGGGGCAAGCAGTTCGCCTTCCGCGGCGTCGCCTGTCAGACGGTGTATGACAACGCCGGCAGGCAGTATCGCCAGTCCGGAAGCGACCGCCTGCGCGTACTCTTCCATTTCCATGGGCCGGTATTCCCCGCTGCGCCACATCGCTGCCACGGCGGTATGTTCGGCCACATACAGGCCATGAAACTTTACGCCGGCCACCGGCAGGGCTGCCACATCGGCAACAGTCCGGGCAAAATCGGCACCGGTTTCGCCGGGCAGACCGGCTATCAGATGCGCACACACCTTAAGACCCCGCTCATGCGCCATATGTACGGCTTTGACAAAGCAGGCAAAATCGTGGCCTCTGTTTATGCGCCGCAGCGTGGCATCGCTGGAACTCTGCAGCCCCAGTTCAAGCCATACCTCCGCTCCGGCCTTGCCGCAAATGCCCTGCGGCTGTATACCCGAAGCAGCAAGCGCCGCATCGATGCGCCCGATACTACGGGCTATCCGGTCAAGGCGCTGCTCGTCAAGGCAGTCAGGGCGGGTGCCTATGCCCGCTCCTACAACACCGGTGAACCCTTCGATTTGAGAAAGTACGCCCTCAAGCTTTTCCAGCGGGCCATACGTGTTGGAAAATGACTGCAAATAGGCTATGTATAGCCCCGACTTGTGGCGAGGCCCGTAAATGCCTTGCCAATGTGCCCATTGCTCCGGCAGGGTAAGACCCTTGCGGGCCAGTCCCGATCCGGATCCGCCGGGATTGCAGAACACGCATCCGCTGTGTGACAGGGTTCCGTCGCGGTTGGGACAGGTGAATCCCGCATCGAGAGGAATTTTTTGAATACGCGCCCCGTAGCGGTGGCGCCAGTACGAAGAAAGCTGGTAATATCTGTTCATCGGGTTTCCAGTTGACAAGTCGGACAATTTGGAAGCACACGCTGTTGACCAGAAACTGATTACGCATCCATCCCCCCCGAGGCAAGCGAGACCATACATGTCTAAAGCAATCGATTTTATGCTGGGTATGTTTTCCAACGACCTGGCTATAGACCTGGGCACCGCGAACACCTGCGTCTATGTGAAAGGACAAGGCATCGTTCTGCGCGAGCCTTCCGTTGTCGCCGTAAAAAAAGATAACCGCGGCGGCAATGTCGTTCTTGCCGTCGGGCATGACGCCAAACGCATGCTGGGCCGCACCCCCGGCAACATACAGGCCATCCGTCCCATGAAAGACGGCGTCATTGCCGACTTTGAAATTACCGAAGCCATGCTTCGCCATTTCATTTCCAAAGTGCACAACTCGCGCCGTCTGGTGCGTCCGCGCATCATCATCTGCGTGCCCACGGGCATAACACAGGTGGAAAAACGCGCGGTAAAGGAATCGGCCCAGAGTGCCGGCGCGCGCGAAGTCTACCTCATCGAGGAACCCATGGCAGCCGCCATCGGCGCCAATCTGCCCATTCAGGAGCCCACCTCCAACATGGTGGTGGACATCGGCGGCGGCACCACGGAAGTGGCTGTCATCTCGCTTTCCGGCGTGGTGTATTCGCGTTCCGTGCGCGTGGGCGGCGATAAAATGGATGAAGCCATCATGACGCACGTCAAACGCAAGTACAACATGCTCATAGGCGAATCCACATCCGAAGAAATCAAGATCAAGACCGGTTCGGCCTACCCCATGGACCCCGAGCAGCAGCTCGAGGTTAAAGGACGCGATCTTGTGACAGGTATTCCCCAGAATATCACCATAACCTCGGAAGAGGTACGCAAGGCAATATCCGAACAGGTGGACTCCATAGTGCAGGCAGTGCGTGTGGCGCTGGAACAGACCCCGCCGGAACTGGCAGCGGACATAGTGGACCGCGGCATAGTGCTGACCGGCGGCGGCGCCCTGCTCAAGGGGCTTGACCAGCTGCTGCGCGAAGAGACATCGCTGCCCATCACCGTGGTGGACGATCCTCTTTCCACCGTTGTTGTGGGTACCGGCAAAGCGCTGGACAATCTGGACATCCTGAAGGAGGTCGCAATCGATTAACGTTTCGCCCAAACGCATTCTGGCCGTACTTTTTGCTGTGCTTTTCGCGTATCTGGGGTTGTACACATGGAACCTGCGGACCGGTGTTCTTGACAATGCCGCTTCGCACACGGGGCTTGAGTTTGCAGGGGCCGTTCTGAAACCGGGCGAATGGGTTCACCGAAGCGCCGTGGATTTCTGGGAACAGTATCTGTACCTGGTCGATGTACGCCAGCAGAACGAACGCCTGGCAGCTCAGGTGAAAGATCTTTCATTTGAACTGGCAAAGGCACGAGAAGAACAGCAGGAACTTTTACGGCTGCGCGCCCTTAACGGTTTTTCCGCTCCTGCGGAGTGGGAACGGGTGGGAGCCCGCATCATTGCCCAGCGCCTCGGTTCCGAAGCCGCTCTTGACAGCATTATGCTGAACAAGGGCTACCTTCAGGGAGCAGGTTCCAACACTCCCGTGGTGACACACAGGGGAGTTGTGGGCAGAATCATGCGGGCAGGGCCTTTCACGGCCACGGTGCAGCTTATCACCGACCCCGCCAGCCGTATTGCCGTGCTCGGTTCAGCAAGCCGCACACCGGGCATTCTGATGGGCACAGGGGCCCGCTCGGAACTTGTTCTGCGGTTTGTTCCGCTCAATGCGCAGCTGGAAGAAGGCGAAACGCTCATAACTTCCGGACTGGCGGGCGCCTATCCCAAAGGCCTGCCCGTGGCGCGCATAGTGCGTATTGAACATTCCGATATCTCACTCTTTCAGACCGTGCACGCGGTTCCGCTGGCCGGCATAGACCGGCTGGAAGAAGTGCTGCTGCTGCAACGCCCGGCAGGACCGCATGCCGCGTTTCACGCAGTGGAAACGCCCCCGCAGGCCGGAGCGCATACAGCGCACGCCAACGCCACGCGCTAGCGCCTGCACCGGACGATACTTGTGCCGCCCCTCCGCGGGGCGGCACCGTTTTGACCCGCAAACACCGCAAGAGAACTCGGACAATGCGCAATGTTATCTGGTGGCTTGTGTACGCTGCAGCCGCCATATGGGCTCAGAAACTGGTTCCCGGCATCGATTTTCTGCTGCCGGGGCTCATCATTGCGCTGCAGGAAGAACGCCCCATCCAGACATTCTGGATCATCATCTGTTTTTCACTGATTCAGGAAGGCAGCGGAACCATGTCATTCGGCCCCGCCGTGGGACAGTATCTGGGTGCCGCAGTACTGGTGCAGGCAGGACGCTGGCTTTTCGAGGCCAGAAACATTTCTTTTGTTCTGCTGCTGTCCGCCGGTCTGGGGCTGACACACTTCGGCATGATTTCCGTCATGGCCATGCTGCAGGATATATCCCTCATCCAGAGTCGCCTTATGCACGAAAGCATTATACAGGCTCTTGTCATCCCGCCCTGCTGGCTGCTGGTCATGCAGGCCAGAAAAAGGTTCGCCCCCGATGAAAGTCCAGCTTGATTCGGAAGGCTTCCAGCCCCCGCGTTCAGGGCTCATGCTGCTTCAGGGGCTTGTGGCGCTTATCTTTCTGGTTTTTGCGCTGCGCTTCTGGTATCTGCAGATACACAAAGGTGAAGATTACGCACGTCTGGCCAGTGACAACCGTCTGCGGCAGGAACAGATGTACGCGCCGCGCGGATTGCTGCGCGACAGATACGGCATGCTGCTGGCAGAAAACCGTCCGGCCTACGGTCTGGGACTGGTGCGTGAAGACTGCCACGACATTCCCTCCACACTGGCCCAGATAAGCCAGTGGACCGGTATTGACCTGACGGAGATAACCCAGCGCTACGAACGCGACAAACGCAAGGTTAAATCCTTCGAGCCGCTCATCCTTGTTCCGGATATTTCCTTTGAGCTGCTGGCCGCGGTAGAGGCCAACATAAACCGCTGGCCCGGTCTGGAGATAATTGTCCGGCCGCGGCGCTATTATCCTTCGGGGCCGGAACTGGCACACCTGCTGGGCTATGTGAGCGAAGCAGACGAAAAACAGTTGCAGCAGCGTCCCGAACTGGCGCTGGGCGACACTGTGGGCAAACAGGGACTGGAACTGGTTTTAGAAGACCGGCTGCGCGGCCAGAAGGGTCTGCGTCAGATGGAAGTGGATGTGGTGGGCCGCGACCTGACTCACCACATACTGCGGGCCCCTCAGGCCGGTGAAAACATCAACCTGACCATTGATCTGGCCCTGCAGCACAAGGCGTTTGAAATGCTTGAAGGCCAGTCGGGCTGCATTGTGGTGCTTGATCCCGACACAGGTCAGCTGCATGCGCTGGTCACCGCGCCGGCCTTTGACAACAACGCCTTCGCCCGTGGTCTGACCGGCAAGGAATGGGCAGAACTGCGCGACAACCCGCGCCACCCCATGCAGAACAGAGTCATCCAGTCCGTATATCCGCCCGCCTCCATCTGGAAGCTGCTCATGGCCGGTCTGGTGCTGGAAGACAAAGTGGTCGACCCCAAGGAGACTGTTTTCTGCAACGGACGCTATCCCATGGGCAACCGCGTGTTCCGCTGCTGGAAAAAATGGGGACACGGGCACACCGACCTGCACAAGGCGCTTGTGGAATCGTGCGATGTCTATTTTTACGATGTGGCCGACAAAATCGGCATCGACCGCATTGCGGAATTTGCCAAGGCTTCCGGATTCGGCGAACTGACCGGCATAGACCTGCCCCATGAGCGTTCGGGGCTGGTACCTTCGCGGGAATGGAAACGTAAACGCTTCGGCGAGGTATGGCACCGCGGCGAAACGCTCAATATTTCGATCGGTCAGGGGTTCACTCTGGTCACTCCTCTGCAGATAGCACGCTTTATCGGCGCCCTGCTCAACGGCGGCAAATTGCTCAAACCACAGATTCTCGTGGACGAAAAGCCGCTGGTGCAGCATGAAATTCCCATCGGGGCCGATGCGCGCAAAGTCATCCTGAAAGCCATGGTCGATACCGTTGACGCTCCGCGGGGCACGGCGCGCAGGCTTCGCAGACCCGACGCCGTCATCGGCGGCAAAACGGGCACGGCGCAGGTGGTGCGCATTGTGGGCGAAGAGCGCCGCAAAAAAGAAGAAATGGAATACTGGGAACGCGACCACGCATGGATGGCCGCATGGGGCCAGAAAGACGATAAACGCTACGTGATTGTGGTCATGGTGGAACACGGCGGCGGTGGCAGCAGCACCGCAGGCCCCATTGTGAAAGGACTTTTCGACTACCTCTTCGGCGTGCCCGGAGAAGCGGGAGCTGACAGCCAATGAGTCCCATAGACAGACGCATTCTGACTCATATGAACTGGGGGCTCATCGCCATGACGCTGCTGCTTTTCGGCGTGGGCGTGGCCAACCTGTATTCGGCATCGGGGTTCCGCGTGGACGACGGCATCGCTGTCTCCTCATTCTACAGCAAACAGCTTCTGTGGGGGGCTGTGGGCATGGGCGGCATGCTGGCCGTCATGCTTTTCGACTACCGCCACCTTAAAAGTCTGGCGTGGCCTGTATTCATTGTCACAGTGCTGCTGCTGGTGGCCGTTCCGCTTTTCGGCGTAACGGTTTACGGCGCCAAGCGCTGGCTTTCCTTTGGTTTTTTCAACCTGCAGCCCAGCGAACTGGCAAAAATCAGCACGCTGATCATCGCCGCAAGACTGCTTTCCCGCGGGGGCGAACCGCTGGACTGGGGTGAACTTTTCAAAATACTGGGTATATGCCTTATTCCGGCCGCCCTCATTGTCACCCAGCCGGACCTCGGCACCACCCTCAACGTGCTGCTCAACGTGGGGGGAGTCATACTGTACCGCGGCATTGCGCGGCATGTTTTCAAAACCTGCATCATCGCCCTGCCTCCGCTCATTCCGCTGGGCTGGTTTGTGCTGCACGACTATCAGAAACAGCGCATACTCACATTTCTCGATCCCGGACGCGATCCGCTGGGAGCCGGTTACCACATCATCCAGTCGCAGATAGCCATCGGTTCCGGACAGATATGGGGCAAGGGTTTTCTGGGCGGCACCCAGTCACAATTGCGCTTTCTGCCCGAAAAGCATACAGACTTTGCTGTGGCGGTTTTCGGCGAAGAGTGGGGATTCATCGGCAACATGATTCTGCTGGGTCTGTTCTGCCTGTTCCTGCTGGCCATATTCAACTCCGCCCGCGATGCAAAAGACCGTTTCGGCAGCTTTCTGTGCGCCGGCGTGTTTTTTTATTTTTTCTGGCAAATTCTTATAAATATGGGCATGGTGGTCGGGCTGATGCCTGTGGTGGGTATCCCCCTGCCTTTCATCAGCTACGGCGGCAGCGCCACTATCGTCAATTTCTGTCTGATAGGTCTGGTGCTGAACGTCTCCATGCGCCGCTTTGTCTTTAAAGCATCATGAGCCGCATCATGAAAAGGGCTGCTGAACATGCCTCTTTTTTCGCGATCCAGTAAGGAGCATGCACGAATGTCGAAAGATGAAATCAACGCCTTTTTGGGCGCGGGAACCGTATACAACGGAAAGCTGGACTTTCAGGGCTCTGTCCGCATCGACGGAGCCTTTACCGGAGAAATCCGCTCGCAGGGCACACTGATTGTCGGCAAGGACGCCGACCTGCAGGGCCAGATTCAGGTGGGCCAGATAATCGTGAGCGGAAAGGTGCAGGGTACTGTCACCGCCGGCAAAAAAGCCGTGCTGCACCGGACGGCCACCGTCATGGGCACCCTTAACACACCGTCACTTGTCATCGAGGAAGGTGCGGTGCTGCAGGGCGACGTTGTGATGAAAGCCACAGACTCCGGTACTCCACCCGAGACTGCAGACCAGTAGACAAAGGGCCGCACAGCGGCCCTTTTGAATATGAATAAACTGATAAAACAAACAGTTAAATTCAGGAAATTTTTCACAAGCACTCACAAATTTCCAAAAAAGGCTTTGACACAATGGGTTATATTGGCTAAACCCATCGTGACTTTGAGCTTAAATTCACAACCTCACCAAGGGAGCAGGCATGATCAATTTAGACTTCACCTTACTGATTCAGTTGGTGAACTTTCTTGTCACGCTCCTGGTGCTGAATGCTCTCCTTATCCGGCCAATTAGGGAGATCATCAAGCAGCGGGCTGACAAGATGTCGGGGCTGGTGGGCGACACCGAGGGTTTCCTTGATGCTGCCAACCAGAAGCTCAGCAACTATGAGACCGCCCTGTCTGAAGCAAGACGCAATGCATCCGCAGTGCGCGACGCCCAGAAAGAGCAGGGTCTCGCCAGGGAGCAGGAGCTTGTCACAGCAGCCTCCGAGGAGGCACAGGCCATCCTGCAAGCTTCCCGTAAGCAGGTTGCCAAGGATGTACAAGAGGCTATGGAAACGCTGAAAGGGCAAGTGGGCGCCCTGGCGGAAAAGGCCACTGCCAAGGTCCTCGGGTAACACTTACGGCGAAAGTGAAGGAGGGTTCGGCTTTGAAAGGGCTGAGAAAACTGTTGTTAGTTCTTGGCGTGATGCTCCTGGCCACGGGCGTTGCGCTGGCAGCCGGCGGTGAAGCCGCTTCCGGGGAACACCATTACGATTGGACCAACCTCGGATTCAGGCTTGCCAACTTTGCGATATTCATCGCAATCATCTACTACGCGGCCGGCAAGAAGCTTATTGCTTTCTTCGGCGGCCGACGCAAAGGAATCGAGCAGGAACTCAACGATCTGGAAACGCGCAAAACCGATGCCAAGAAACAGCTTGGCGACGTTGAAAAGCGTATCGCGGATCTCGAAAATGAGCGCAAAGCCATTATCGCAGAGTATCAGGCTCAGGGTGAGGCGCTGAAGGCGGCCATCATCAGCAAGGCGGAGACCTCCGCCAGACAAATCGTTGAACAAGCCAAAAAGTCCGCAGAAAACGAAGTCAAGTACGCCAAGGACGCCATGCGCGAAGAACTGGCGGACATGATTGTTGATGCGACCGAAAAGCTGCTCAAAGAACGGCTGGACGGTAAAGAGCAGGAAAAGCTCATTGACAAGTACTTAACAAAGGTGGTGCTCAATTGACCGGCAACATCGCAGCTCGTAGGTATGCAAGGGCGCTTTTTGCCATAGGGCAGAAGCAGGGGCTTGCCGAACTCGATGCTTTCGGTTCCGAGCTCTCCGCCGTTGCTAAGGCCGTGGAGGAATCTCCCGCGCTTGCCAGACTCTTCCGCAACCCGCTCTTCAGCATTGAAGAGAAGCGTGCGGTTCTGGCCAAGCTTTTACAAGCCGCCGGGGCAGGCCAGACTGTCAGCAACTTCTGCAACCTGCTTGCAGACAAAGGCAGACTGGCAGACCTGCCGGACATCAACGCGTTTTACAGTCTTCTGCTTGATGCCGAAAAAGGCATCATCCGCGGCGAGCTGGTTACCGCCATCAAACTGGCCAAGGCCAAGCGTGATGCGGTGAAAGAACAGCTTGAAAAGCAGGCCGGACAGAAGATTGAGCTGAACTTCAGCGTAGACAAGGATATCCTTGGCGGCGTCGTGCTGAAGGTCGGCGACCGTGTTCTTGATGCCAGCCTGCGCGCACAGCTGGGCATTCTGAAGGATAACATCAAGAGGGGTGAGTAGGGCCATGCAGATTAAGACCGAAGAAATCAGCCAGATCATCGAATCGCAGATTCAGAATTACGAACAGCGAGTCGAGATGAGCGAAACCGGTACCGTGCTTTACGTCGGTGACGGTATTGCACGCGTTTACGGTGTTCGCAACGCCATGGCCATGGAACTGCTGGAATTTCCCGGCGGGCTCATGGGTATGGTGCTGAACCTTGAAGAAGACAACGTCGGTGTGGCCCTGCTGGGTCCGGATACCGACATTAAAGAAGGTGACCCGGTAAAGCGTACCGGCAAAATCTTCTCCGTGCCGGTGGGCGATGCGGTCATGGGCCGTGTTCTCAACCCCCTCGGCCAGCCCATTGACGGCGAAGGACCGGTTGACTCCAAAGAATTCCGTCCTGTTGAACTTAAGGCTCCCGGCATCATCGCCCGTAAGTCCGTGCACGAACCCATGCCCACCGGCATCAAGGCTATCGACGCCATGACGCCCATCGGCCGCGGTCAGCGCGAACTTGTCATCGGCGACCGTCAGACCGGTAAGACTGCCGTCTGCATCGACGCCATTCTGGCGCAGAAAAACACCGACATCCACTGCTTCTACGTGGCCATCGGTCAGAAGCGTTCCACTGTTGCTCTGGTGGCAGACACGCTGAAAAAACACGGCGCGATGGAATACACCACCATCATCTCCGCCACCGCTTCCGAACCGGCTCCGCTTCAGTTCATCGCCGCCTATGCCGGCTGTGCCATGGCTGAATACTACCGCGACAGCGGCAAGCATGCGCTCATCGTTTACGATGACCTTTCCAAGCAGGCTACCGCCTACCGCCAGATGTCGCTGCTGCTGCGCCGTCCTCCCGGACGTGAAGCTTTCCCCGGCGACGTTTTCTACCTGCACTCGCGGCTGCTTGAACGTGCCGCAAAAGTGAACGACAGCCTGGGTGCCGGTTCGCTTACCGCCCTGCCCATCATTGAAACGCAGGCCGGTGACGTTTCCGCCTACATCCCGACCAACGTTATCTCCATTACCGACGGTCAGGTGTACCTCGAACCCAACCTGTTCAACGCCGGTATCCGTCCTGCCATCAACGTCGGTCTGTCAGTTTCCCGAGTGGGTGGCGCTGCACAGATCAAGGCAATGAAGCAGGTTGCAGGTACCATGCGTCTTGACCTTGCCCAGTACCGCGAACTGGCAGCTTTTGCCCAGTTCGGTTCTGACCTTGACAAGGCAACGCAGGCAAAGCTGAACCGTGGCGCACGCCTGGTCGAACTGCTCAAGCAGCCCCAGTACCAGCCCATGCCGTTCAACGAGCAGGTAGCTTCCATGTACGCGGCAACCCGTGGCTTCATGGACGATGTGCCTGTGGCATCCATCCGCAAGTTCGAAGCTGAGTACATTGAGTTCCTGCGGGACGCCAAGGGTGACATACTGAAAGATCTTGACGAGAAAAAGGCCATTGACAACGACATCGAAGGACGCATGAAAGCGGCTCTCGAAGAGTTCAAAAAAGGCTTCACCGCCTAACCGCGGGGGGTAATATGCCTTCTTTGAAAGATGTCCAACTGAAAATCGCCGGTGTGAAGAAGACAAAACAGATCACCAAAGCGATGAACATGGTGGCCTCGGCCAAGCTGCGCGGCGCCCAGACACGCATAGAACGTTTCAGACCTTATGCTGCAAAGTTCTATGAAATGCTCGGTGACCTTGCTTCGCAGGCCGACTCGTCTGCCCACCCGCTGCTGGAAAAGCGTGAAGAGGTGAATACCTGCGGTATCATTCTCGCCACGTCGGACCGCGGCCTGTGCGGCAGCTTCAACGTCAACCTGATCAACGACGCGCTGCGGCTGGCACGTGAAAAAGCCAGCGCCGGTAAAACCGTAAAGTTTTACTGCGTTGGAAAAAAAGCACGCGATGCCGTACGCAAGTCCGAATTCGAGATAGTCAAGGAACTTGTGGGTCAGATGAACGCATTTGACTTCACCATGGCAAACTCGATCGGACTGGACGTCATTCATGCGTACCTGACTGGTGAGCTGGACGAAGTCGTAATGATTTACGGCGAATTCCAGAGCATGGTCAGGCAGGTCCCCCAGCGTCTCCAGCTGCTTCCCATGGCTGCCGCCAAGGAAGAAGAGGTGGCTGCTCCGTCAAAAGAGTACACCTACGAGCCCGCTGTCGAAGGATTGCTTGCCGAGCTTCTGCCCCGCTTCATCAAGGTGCAGATCTACCGCGGCCTTCTGGACACATCGGCCAGTGAACACGCTGCACGGATGACTGCCATGGACAACGCCACGCGGAGCTGCGACGACATGATCAGTTCCCTGACGCTGCTCTACAACAAGACCAGACAGGCGGCGATCACGCGAGACCTTATGGATATCGTCGGCGGCGCTGAAGCCCTGAAAGGATAAAAGGGAGCTTAAGAGGTATGAGTAACATAGGCAAGATCACTCAGGTCATCGGCGCCGTTGTCGACGTCGAGTTTGCCGATGGCAACCTTCCTAACATTCTGAACGCGTTGGTCATTAAAAACCCCAACAACGCTGACTGCCCCGAGCTTATCTGCGAAGTGGCACAGCATCTGGGTGACAACGTTGTTCGCACAATCGCCATGGACGCGACCGAAGGTCTTGTCCGCGGCATGGAAGTGACCGATACTGGCAACCCCATCATGGTGCCCGTGGGCAGCGCCTCTCTGGGCCGCATCATGAACGTTGTGGGCCGTCCTGTGGACGAAATGGGCGACATCGACGCGGCGAAAAGCCTTCCCATTCACCGTCCCGCACCCGAATTCAACGAGCAGAACACCAACGTTGAACTGCTTGAAACCGGCATCAAGGTTGTTGACCTGCTGATTCCCTTCCCCAAGGGCGGCAAAATGGGTCTCTTCGGCGGTGCAGGCGTGGGTAAAACCGTTATTCTGATGGAAATGATCAACAACATTGCAAAACAGCACGGCGGTATTTCCGTGTTTGCAGGTGTTGGTGAGCGTACCCGTGAAGGTAACGACCTGTACCACGAAATGAAGGACGCCGGCGTTCTGGAAAAAGCCGCACTTGTGTACGGCCAGATGAACGAACCTCCGGGAGCACGTGCACGTGTTGCACTGACTGCACTGGCCTGCGCGGAATACTTCCGTGACGAAGAAAATCAGGACGTGCTGCTCTTTGTTGACAATATATTCCGCTTTACGCAGGCAGGTTCGGAAGTGTCCGCACTGCTCGGCCGTATGCCTTCCGCGGTGGGTTACCAGCCCACGCTGGGCACCGACCTTGGCGGCCTGCAGGAACGCATCACCTCCACCACCAAGGGTTCCATCACCTCGGTGCAGGCTGTTTACGTTCCCGCGGACGACCTTACCGACCCCGCGCCTGCAACCACGTTCTCGCACCTTGACGGAACGCTCGTGCTTTCGCGTCAGATTGCAGAACTCGGCATCTACCCTGCAGTTGACCCGCTGGACTCCACTTCGCGTATTCTCGACCCCAACGTTGTTGGTGCCGAACACTACAGCGTGGCACGTGAAGTTCAGATGGTGCTGCAGAAGTACAAAGACCTGCAGGACATCATTGCCATTCTGGGTATGGACGAACTGTCGGACGAGGACAAGCAGACCGTTGCGCGCGCACGCCGCATCCAGCGTTTCCTCTCTCAGCCGTTCCACGTGGCAGAAGTGTTCACCGGCACCCCTGGTGTGTATGTAAAGCTGGAAGAGACCATCAAGGCCTTCCGCGGCATTCTGAACGGTGAATACGACCATCTGGCTGAAAACGACTTCTACATGGTCGGCGGTATCGAAATGGCCGTGGAGCGTTATAACCAGCGTCAGCAAGCCGCGTAAGGAGCTGACCTATGGAAAAGTCTCTCCAGCTTGAAATCGTGACACCGGACAAGGTGGTCCTGAGCGAGCAGGTGGACTATGTCGGCGCCCCTGGATACGAGGGTGAGTTCGGCGTACTGCCCAACCACATCCCGTTCCTTTCGGCTCTGTCCATCGGCAGCCTGTACTACAAGGCCGGCGGCAAAACCAGATACGCCTTTGTTTCCGGCGGCTTCGCTGAAGTTTCCGACAACAAAGTGACCATTCTGGCCGAATCCGCTGAACGTGCCGAAGACATCGACATCGAACGCGCACGCAAGGCTCAGCAGCGCGCTGAAGAGCGCCTGAAAGCCGAACGTGAAAAGATCGACGCCACCCGCGCTGAAGCCGCCCTGAAGCGTGCTCTGGCCCGCCTTCAGGTACGCAATGCAGCCTAGCTGCATGCAGCGGTAGCAACCAGTATGACAACGGGCCGGCTTTACAGCCGGCCCGTTTTTTTACTCCCTCAGCCCGTCCTGAAAACACACTCCTCACCTGCGTCCTGCCGTGCACCGGCTGCGGAACGCGCAGCCGCAACCCGCGGCGCATACCCCCTGCAAGCGCTGCTTCCGCATACCCGCTGCCTGCACTGCCCTGTCAGTCGCCGGTACCCCGCTAAATTGCAACGCCTACGAAAAAAAGTGTTTCCGGCCCCTGCCCGTTTCCGGATGCACAAAGAAAGATTCTTCAGGTTGCCTGCTCCATGCAACCTCCCGTCAGGCAACGCTAAAAAAACTCTTTGCAGGCACAGTATCCTGTCGGCCTGTAGAGGATCTGCATCTTTTTTCAGAAGCCACCTGATGCGGCAACGCATCGGACCGCCGGCAGCGGAAACAGGATGGCCGCGCCGCAGCGCACACGGCCTGCGCACTGCGCAACCGCTGCAATACACAAGCATGCACAGCCGCGCCGTGCGCGGCACCCGTATGCCGCGCACACGGTTCCTGCGCTCATCCTCCGGCGCGTACAGTCCGCCAACCGGCATCACAGCACCGGTACAGATAACCGGCAGCGGATAAAACCGGCGGACAGGAGGCAACGACCATCAGACGCCTCACCAAACAGCAGCCCTCCGGCCGGAATGTCTGTTGTTCAAAAAGATATTCCGGTAGCACTTTTTTTACGCAGTCACTGCCCGCAAAGCCTGTTTTACCGCCCGCACCGGCACAACGAGGCGTCCCCTTCCCGCTTCCGCAAGTCATACCTTCAAAGAAGCATGTACCGTTCCGGCGTATTTATCTGGACAACGGGGTGTATCTGTCTGTAGTTTTCTTCTGTTTTAGCAGCTGTCCCATAACGGACAGCCAGACGAGATACGCAACCGGAGACATCATGTCCTCGAACCAGTATACCGCAGGCGCTGTTATCCTTGCCGCAGGCAAAGGAACGCGCATGTATTCCGACAAACCCAAGGTGCTGCAGCCGCTGCTGGGCGAGCCCATGCTGCGCTTTGTATACAGGGCGCTTGATCCGCTGTTTTCCAAGGCGGTATGGACTGTTATCGGCCATGGCGCAGACATGGTACGCAAAGCTTTCTGCCATGAAGAACGCGAATTCGTGCTGCAGGAAAAACAACTCGGCACCGGCCATGCGCTGCAGTGCGCATGGGACAAGGTCACAGCTTCCGGCATTGACTATGTGCTGGTCATCAACGGCGACACGCCGCTGGTGCGCTCCGATTCAATCGTCAGGCTGCTGGACCGCACGGCAGGCTCCGGCGCTGACGTGGGCTTCATCACCCTGACGCTGGAAGACCCCGCAGCCTTCGGCAGGGTTGTACGCCGTCATGGGCACGTAGCAGCGGTCATTGAAGCCAAAGACTACGATACGGCGCAGCACGGGCCGGAACCGCGTGAAATCAACGCAGGCATTTATCTGCTCAAGGTGGCCGCAGTATCACCGCTGTTGCCTCTTCTGACCAATGCCAATGCCAGCGGAGAATACTACATTACCGATATCGTGGAACTTGCCGTCAGGCAGGGACTGCGTGTGGAAGGTGTGGAATGCGGCAACGATCCTGACCTGCTGGGAGTGAACACTCCCGCCGAACTCATGCGTTCTGAAGAGCTGCTGCGCGAAAACATCGTGACCCGTCATCTGCACAACGGAGTCCATGTACATGCTGCCGGTTCGGTACGCATCGGTCCCGATGTGGTCATAGAACCGGGGGCTGTCATTCACGGCCCGTGCGAACTGTACGGAAACACCTTTGTGGGTGCTCAGGCCGCCATTGATTCGCACTGCTGGGTAAAAGACAGCCGTCTGCACCCCGGCAGCACCCTGCGCAATTTCAGCCACGCAGAACAGGCGGAAATAGCCACAGGTGCCGTTGCCGGCCCATATGCCCGTCTGCGTCCCGGGGCCGTGCTGGAACAGGACGCCAGAATGGGCAACTTTGTTGAAATGAAAAAAGCCGTGCTCCGCAAAGGGGCAAAGGCAAGCCATCTGACCTATCTGGGTGATGCGGACATCGGCAGCGAAGCCAATATCGGCGCCGGCACCATCACCTGCAACTATGACGGCGTGAATAAACACCGCACCGTCATAGGCGAAAAAGCATTCATCGGCAGTAACACCGCGCTGGTGGCCCCCGTTTCCATCGGGAAGCAGGCCCTTGTCGGCGCGGGATCAGTGATTACTAAAGACGTAGAGGACGGTGAATTGGCCATCGCCCGCGGACGTCAGAAAAACCTGCGCAAAACGCGTCATTCTTGATTTCATGCATCAAAATGGTTACAATTCCGACATGGAGCTCTTAGACCGGCTGGAAAGCCGAATCGATTCACTACTTACTACCATTGAAGCGTTGAGCGAAGAAAACCGGCGCCTTAAGGAAGAAGTAGATTCGGGCCTTTCTGCTTTGGCTGACGAAAACAGGGAACTCAAGGAGTCGCTCGAGCAGGAGCGTACCACGCGTGAAGCCGTACTGGCGCGCATGGACAACCTGCTTGCCAAACTGAAAACCCATACCGGGGAAGAATAGAGCGCACCGTGCGCAGCTACAACTTATCCGTTCTGGGACTTGAAGTGTCCTTCAAAGCCGAAGCCGATCCGCAACGGGTCGAACAGGCGCGCCAGCTCGTTGAAGAGCGTTACAATAAACTGAAATTCCACGGGAAGCAGCTTAGCAAGGAAAAACTCCTGACTTTTCTGGTTCTGGGACTGGCAGACGATTTGCTGCAATCAAACCATCAGCACCAAGAGTTTGACAAACGGCTTGCGGCGCTGCTGGCAAAGATAGATGAGCATAACCAGCCCCCCGCGGGCGATGATGACGAGAGTTTACCCTGGAGTGTGCGTGATTGACCGGCTGTTGCTGACCTCACAAGCATAAAAAAGGATGCCGGAATGGCGGTTCTGTGTGCATGCCCGCTTGGCGGGAAGCCTGAAGTGCCGCCTCAGACGTCCACCTGGGCAACCAGGTCCTGCAATAGCAGGCACACGGCTCTCCGGGGCCTCATATACCCTTGCGTCACCCCGCCTCCGTCCGGCGTGTTCTCTTGTCTGTAGCAAAGAACCGCCGGCAGTAAAGCAACCTTTCCTGCTTGCCCGCTTCCCTTTATGGAACCGGCCGGTCAGCGTGACCGCCGTCGGGATTCATTCAACCGGGTCAACGCACCCGATGACAATAAAAGGGAGTCGAGGCATGGGCCTTATAGAAATAGTACTCCTCCTCGTCGGCATGGCAGTCGGGGCAGCCACAGGCTTCATACTGCACAAAATAGTCAGCGCCAAACGTCTGCAGGACGCCCGCGAACTGGCCGACCGCATTATCGAGGAGGCACGCAAAGAGGCACAGGCGCACAAAAAGGAAGTGCTCATCCAGGGGCAGGATGAACTCTTTAACCAGAAACGTGAACTCGAACGCGAATTTAAAGAACGCGAACACGAACTGAAAATCCGTGAACGCAGGCTGCAGGAACAGACCGAACGGCTTGAAGAAAAACTGGAAAAGCTGGCCCAGAAAGAACACGATGCTCTTTCTGTGGAAAAAGAACTGAACAGGCGCGAACGCACTCTGGGGCTTAAGGAAGAGGAACTGACCCAGAAAATTGCGGAGCAGGATAAAAAACTTCAGGAAATATCCGGTCTGACATCTGAAGAAGCCAAGGCGCGCATTTTCAGCGAAGTGGAGGCAAGAACCCGCCACGAAGCCGGAAAGATGATCCGCGTCATAGAAACAGAAGCCAAGGAGACCGCTTCGCGCAGTGCCCAGAAAATTCTGGCCACAGCTGTTCAGCGGTATGCCGGCGACTTTGTCAACGAACAGACCGTTACCGCAGTCTCGCTGCCCAGCGAAGACATGAAAGGCCGCATCATAGGCCGCGAAGGACGCAACATCCGTGCGCTGGAAGCAGCCACCGGCGTTGATCTGATCATTGACGACACTCCGGAAACGGTCATCCTTTCCGCCTACAGCCCTCTGCGCAGGCAGATTGCCAAAATGGCGCTGGAAAGGCTGATCAGCGACGGACGTATCCACCCCGCACGCATTGAAGACATTGTACGCAAGTGTGAGCAGGAGCTGGAAGTGCAGCTGCGCGAAGTGGGCGAACAGGCTACCTTTGACGTGGGCGTGCACGGCATACATCCCGAAATCATCAAACTGCTGGGGCAGCTCAAATACCGCACCAGCTTTTCGCAGAATGTGCTTCAGCACTCCATGGAAGTCGCATCGCTGTGCGGCATTATGGCTGCAGAACTGGGCATGGACGAAAAACGCGCCAAGCGCGCGGGGCTGCTGCACGACATCGGCAAAGCAGTGGACCACGATGTGGAAGGTCCGCATGCCGTCATCGGAGCCGATCTGGCAAAGAAATACGGCGAATCCAAGGACATTATCCACGCCATAGCAGCCCACCACGAAGATGTGCCGCCCAAAAGCGCTCTGGCTGTGCTGGTGCAGGCCGCAGACAGCCTTTCCGGTGCACGCCCCGGTGCGCGCAAGGAATTGCTGGAAAATTACGTGAAGCGGCTTGAAGACCTTGAAGGTATAGCCAACGGCATGGAAGGGGTTTCCAAAGCCTACGCCATTCAGGCAGGCCGCGAAATCCGCGTTCTTGTCAATTCCGATGAAGTTGACGACGACACAACATACATGCTGTGCAAAGACATCTCGGAAAAAATCGAGAAAAACCTCACCTATCCCGGCCAGATCCGCGTTACCGTCATCCGGGAACGCCGCGCCGTGGGTGTGGCCAAATAGCAGCCGGAACAACCGCTCTGCATACAAAATGCCCGCATTGCCGATGCGGGCGTTTTTACTTTTATCCGCCGGTAATTTTTCCGCTGCCTGCCGCAGGGCTGTTCTCAGGCAATCAGCATCCGGCGCGCCGCCTGATACGGCGGTACAATCTTACAGATCTGGCTATCCGTCTGAACGCATGCGCAAAATAATACCCCGCTCCAGCGCCAGAGCACGCAGTTCGGCAGCGGAATGTACCCCTAGCTTCTGCATCAGGTTGGAACGGTGCTTTTCCACCGTCTTCACGCTGACCACCAGCATTTCGGCGATTTCACGGTTTTTATAGCCTTCGGCCACCAGCTGAAAAATTTCCTGTTCGCGTGGTGTCAGCGTTTCCCAGCTGGACGAGACAGACTGCCCTCTGGCGTCGTTCAGATATCCTTTGACCACAGCGTCGGAAACGCCCGGACTCAGATAAATCTTGCCGCCCAGCACAGACTCCACAGCCAGAATAAACTCGTCGTTGCTGGCATCTTTCAAGACATACCCGTCTGCTCCGGCGGCAAGCGCCGCATAAACATACTCGCCGGCACCGTGCACGGTCAGCACCAGCACCCGTACCTCGGGGTGGCGCTTTTTTATCAGACGAGTAGCCTGCACACCGTCCATACGAGGCATGGAAATATCCATCAGCACAAGATCGGGCTGGTTTCTGTCACACAGGTCAACCGCCATCTGTCCGTCACTGGCTTCTCCGGTGACTATAAGATGCGGTACAGACTGCAGCAGCGACTTCAGCCCCTCGCGCAGAAGGGTGTGGTCTTCGGCAATGATCAGTGAATATCCTTCCCCCATAATTCCGTAACCCCCTGTTCGAAGGTGGCTCCCTACCCCCCCGGCAACTTAATAACAATCACAACCCATTTATAATAATAAAAAAAATGCCGGCCATGAAAAATATACCAGTTATAACCCCTACCATAAAAATACTATTGTTTCCAACGCAAAAATACAGTCAGCCTTAATTTACGGGCCGCGCTGTCTGTGATGAAGTGCATACCATGGAGTTCTTTCCCCGGTGGTAAAGCCGGAATCAGCCACACAGGTCCGGCACACGCAATCAGTTCAGGAGGAGCTATGAACGATTCGGTAACACGTATCACGCAGGCCATGGTACTTAACGCCAAACAGTCCAAATGGGTGGCAGAACGCATAGGCAAACCCTATCCCACCATGATGCGCGAGCTGAACCCCTATGACCAGAGCGCAAAGCTGGGCGCCGACACGCTGCTTGAAATCATGCGTGTCACAAAAAACATAAGTGCACTTGAATACATGGCCGAAGAACTCGGTTACAAACTGAGTCCCGGCGCAGAACAACACCCCATGCAGGAAGAACAGGAGCATCTTGCCGATTCTGCGTAACGGCACATCACTTTATATATTCTCTGCAACATTTTTCAAGAGTAACAGAAACGGGCCCGCAGCGGTCCGTTTCTGCTTTTTTGCGCCGCCTCATCCTGCGGACTTGTCAAAACAGTGTAAATACCTCAGGGTTCCGTCTCCTGCCTCCCGGCAGAAAGCAGCTTCTGGAAACACCATATGCAAGCCTCGGACACACGACACACGCTGACTGTGACAGCAGAAAACAACGGCGACCGGCTGGACGCACTGCTCGCCCTGCTTTTTCCTGAAACGGGCGTACGGGCAAGGCGCCGCCTGTGGGAACACTGCACCATCACTGTAAACGGGGTTCCCCGTGCTGCGGGGTACCGCACGCAAACCGGCGATGTTATCGACATAGTGTGCCCATGCCGGAACAAAACGCAGCACATCCTTCCGGCAGCGCAGGCAGAGGTGCTCTGCCGCACGGCAGACTACGCGGCAATATTCAAGCCAGAGGGGCTGCATTCGGCGCGTATCGCCGCTTCACCGGCTCCCAGTGTGGAAGACCAGCTGGACAGCCTGTTTGCGGGCGAAACACCGCCGGTCCTCGTCAACAGGCTGGACAGACCCACCTCCGGCATGGTGCTGGCAGCCTTCGGCAGCCATGCGGCAGAAGCCTTCCGCAAATTTGAGCAGGCAGGACAGGTGGAAAAACTCTATCTGGCCGTGGTGCTGGGCCATATGAAAGCTCCTGTGGCCTGCCGCAACGAACTGAATATGCAAAACAGACAGGTAACCACGGTTCTGCCGCACGAAGCGCAGGACCCGCTGCGGCATACCACAGTTCTGCCGCTGCGCGCACTGCCCGCAGAATCCATGGACGGCCAGAAGACAACGCTGGTACTGGCCGCCATCCACCGCGGAGCCCGTCACCAGATACGCGCCCATCTGGCTCATGCCGGACACCCCATCGCCGGAGACTGCGTATACGGCAGCAGTCAGGCGGACGGGACACTGTACCTGCATCATTTCAAGATAGATATGCCCGGCTTCAGCTGCACATGCCCGCCGCGCTGGCCCCTGTGGCCGCAATGGGCTGCGGGCACTGCCTGTGCCACCGGCCGCAAAATCTGAAGCACGCTCAGAATACATACAAAAAATCCGGCACCAATGGTGCCGGAGCCGGAAAAAACCTGTCCCGCCGCTGCGGAACCTATGCTGATGCGTCGCGGTCTTCTCTTTCGGCTGCCACACGGGCAAGCCGCCTGACCTGTCTGCATATGCCCATCAGCATATCAAATTCATGTCTGCGCAGCGAAGCTTTCTGCATAAAACGCCGCACGGGCAGCATGAAATAGTCCGGATTATCCTCGCGCAGATAGTCAATGTCCAGCAGAGTATCCTGCAATGCCGCGAACAGGATTTCCTGCTCTTCATGCGTGACAACCCGCGAAAGTGCCCCCGCCGATTTGTGAAAAGGCCTGGCATCAGACAGCTTGAAACATTCATACAGCAGAATGAGCACAGCCTGCGCAAGGTTAAGGGAGCTTGCCTCGCTGGTAGGAATGGTCACAAGGCGCGAACAGACTTCCGTCTCCTCGTTGGTCAGGCCTCTGTCTTCACGTCCGAAAACAATGGCCACCCTGCCGCCTGCGGCCACTTCCTGCTGCACCACGGGTGCGGCTGTTTCAGGCGACAATATCTGACGCCGCCATCCGCCTGTTCTGGCAGTGGTGCCCAGAACCAGCGTATATGGTGCCAGCGCCGCGGCCAGCGTATCTTCGTGCCGCACAGATTCCAGCACCGGCACCCCCTTGGGCGTTGCCAGCGGAACAGATTTTTCGGGGTTCCACCTTTCGGGGGCCACCACCACCAGTTCGTTTACGCCCATATTGGCGCAGGCGCGGGCCACCATACCTATATTTTCAGGAAACCGGGGCTCCACAAGCACCACGGCGACATTTTCAAGCATCATGCGCTATCCTCCGGCAAAAATAAAAAGGCGCGGGCCGCATTGCCGCCCGCGCCGTACTCATATGCGTTTCACAACCGGGACGCAACGTGCCTGCCGGCGGAGCGGCGCATCAGCCCCACAGGCGCGGTATGGTCATGCTCACCATCCACACCCCCAGACCGAATTTGAGCGAAAGCCCCAGAAACCGGCCGATGAATGTCCCCATGGCTGCCCGGCGTGCTTCGTCGCCCGAACGTCCCAGCCCCAGTTCCATGACCAGACATCCCAGATAGGCGCCTCCCAGCGCACCCAGCAGCGCACCCAGCCCCAGAAAGAACGGGGCACCCAGTATCGCACCGGCAATACCGCCGATAAATCCGCCCAGCGTTCCCCTGCCTGTGCCGCCGTAACGTCTGGCGCCCAGCATCTGCACGCCGAATTCCAGAATTTCACCGGCCAGTGCAAGTCCGCCGATAATGATAAAGAACGTCAGATCCATGGCGGCAGCATCGGAATGCAGCCATTTCCACAGCCCGGCAATGCCCAGCACAACCCAGTTGGCAGGCAGGCCGAAAATATGCAGTCCCAGCGCAAGCACCATCACAATGATGGTCAGCACAGCCAAAGCTGTTTCCACTCTTACTCCTTGCCGCGTCTGTCTATCACGCGCACGGCTTTTCCTTCACTTTTGGGCAGCGAACCTGTCTGCACCAGATCCACGCGCGGTGTCACCAGAATCTCGTCACGCAGCTGGCGTACAATGGCTTTCTGCAATCCTGTAAGCACGCGCATGTCTTCTACAAAATACCCGTCGCGGATTTCCACCTTCACCGTCAGCTGGTCGATGAAATCTTCGCTGACCAGCTCGATGACGTAGTTTTCGCCCACTTCGGGGAAGCCCATGAGCACCTGTTCTATCTGCATGGGGTAAATGTTCACCCCTTTGATAATCATCATGTCGTCCGCACGGCCCAGAATACGGTCAATACGGCGGTGCATACGTCCGCAGGCGCATTCGCCCGGCAGAAAACGGGTCAGGTCGCGGGTGCGGTACCGTAAAATGGGCATACCCTGACGACACAGCGTGGTCATGACCAGTTCGCCCACTTCGCCGTCGGCTACGGGTTCCAGAGTGTCCGGGTTGACTATTTCGGGGATGAAAGCGTCTTCCCACACATGCATGCCGGTCTGATGTGTGCACTCAAAGGCCACTCCCGGTCCGTTCATTTCTGACAGACCGTAAGAATTGTAGGCTTTAAGCCCCAGCATCTGCTCGATACGCTGGCGTATTTCCTCGGTATGCGGCTCGGCCCCTATCAGTGCAACACGGCAGGGCAGCTCGGCGCCGCTCAGGCCTTCTTCTTCCAGCGCGGCGCCCAGATACAGCGCATACGAAGGAATGATATGCAATACAGTTGTCTGAAAATCGCGGATGAATTTAATCTGCCGTTTTGTATTGCCCGGCCCCGCGGGAATGGTGTGGCATCCCAGACGCTCCGCACCGTAGTGGATGCCCAGCCCGCCGGTGAACAACCCGTACCCCGATGTGTTCTGAAAGACATCATCGGGACGCACACCGACCATATACATACTGCGGGCAACCAGATCGGCCCAGGAATTCAGGTCATTCTGCGTATGGTGCACCACGGTGGGGGCCCCTGTGGTGCCGCTGGAAGCATGCAGCCGGACAAGCTGCTCGCGGGGAACAGCCACCAGCCCTGCCGGATACTGTTCACGCAGGTCGTTTTTCGTGGTGGGCGGAACAGACCGCAGATCGTCCAGCGAGCGGATATCTGCGGGGGCTATGCCTGCCTCTTTAAGACGTGCGGCATAAAAAGGCGAACCTGAGGCTTGCTGCACGGTGTTGCGCAGCCGTACAAGCTGCACCCGCTCAATCTCTTCGCGGCTCCATGTTTCGGCTCTGTCGAAAAACTCCATGCGATATTCTCCTGTGCGCCAGCGGGCGCGTGGCTATACGGTAACTGCCGTTACAGGCTGGGAATTGCGCGATTTTACGGCCAGTAACGAAAATGTCAAACATTACCGAAGCCGCATACGTTGCGCGACACAGACATCAGTTGTTCTGCGCGCCCCTACGACAACCCGAGGCCGTGCAGCATGCCGAAGCATCCGGCAAGCATCATATCACCCGCCGGCGCGATGAACTGTCCCTGCCCCTCCAGCATGGCGCGCCGCGGCCCCAGCACAAATGTGGGGCGAAAGCTTTCCGCCTCTTCCGGAATGGTGTTGAACATGCACCCGTGGCCGCCGCAGGCGCGCACCTGTTCGTCGGGCAGCCACGCCCGCCGGAACTCCGTCAGGTCGTGCAGCAGGGCAGCCGTATCCAGCATGCCGGTATGATGCTCATACACGCCGTACACCCGTTCACGGTACACCAGAAAAGCAACCACATGGCTGTTGCCCACGTTGACAACCGTAATACCGTGCCGGTGACTGCGCTGTGCGACCTCCGGCATGGACAAAGCCCCCAGCACGGCGGCGGCGCCGGAATCGCACACAGGTCCGCCGCCTATGGCTTTCTGCAACACCGCAAGACGCGTAAGCTCCGGCGGCACATCATGAAATATCAATGAGGCCGGGTCGCCGTCATGTTCGCGCAAAAAACGCCGCCATAACGTGAACCGCCCTTCCCTGTTGGAGCTATCGGGAAAAAAACCATGGTCCTGAGCGGCAGCCACCACGGTATCGGGCATTTCAAGCCCCGCCATTCCCAGAAAACCCTGCCAGAACGCCGCGTCATAATCGGACAGATGCACCGGCACATATCCGCCGGGGCATGATCCGGAAATTTCCACACCCAGCATCTGCACCCGCGCGGGGTTGTCATGTATGGCGGCTGCCGCTTCAGGATGCGCGCACACCGCAAGACCGGCCGCAAGGTGCTTTTTGACAGCGCCGAAAAAACCGCCGCCCATGTTGCTGCCATGCAGATATACCGCACTGCCGGCCGCGGTAAGCGCCGCAAGCCTGCGCGCGACCATACGCGCAGGTGCGGGCAGCACAAATTTCGGTCTGTTTTCCGGCTCGATGCCCGGAATGTGGTAGAGCACGTCCTGCGTTCCGCTGCCTATATCAAGACACAGCACTGTGGGGCTTCTCATTTGTCTTTCTCCTTGGGGGGGTCGCATACAACAGCACGGCACAACCGCCGCAGCGAGGCATCCTAGCCGTTCGGTCCGCGCAGCGCAACGGCTCCTGCGGCCCCGCCCTGCCGGGCACCATGGTGTAAAGCCTGTATGCCCGCGGGCACCTGCCGCCATCGCAGATAAACTTTTTTCTTTTTTTCCGCAAAAAGCACTTGCAAGTAACCGCAGTTCCGGCTACATACTGCCTCCGCGCCGACACATAAAAGGTCGCGCATTTACGGAGCCGAGGTGGTGGAACTGGTAGACACGCTATCTTGAGGGGGTAGTGGATTACGTCCGTGCGGGTTCGAGTCCCGCCCTCGGCACCATGAAAAAAGCTTCATCCTGATACGGATGAAGCTTTTTTTGCTTATGTGTCCCGTCCTGAAATAGGTTGACAAGTAAGGAGCCTATTTCATGGAAAGTGAAAAGAATCAGCATGTAAAGCGCACCCAACGAGACTACACGATGGCCTTTAAAATATCCGTCGTGACTCAAGTGG